>Ga0334884_1004538_pt1 | contig 14152 bp, 6 predicted proteins | sample GraSluR1_MG_7_FD_207215 | JGI IMG/M metagenome (GOLD analysis project Ga0334884, IMG submission 207215) | Sludge microbial communities from methane-producing bioreactor in Wageningen University, Netherlands - Granular Sludge_12_05 R1 | ecosystem: Engineered > Bioreactor > Anaerobic > Unclassified...
TGGGCCATCGCTCAAAGGATAAAAGGTACTCCGGGGATAACAGGCTGATCGCTCCCAAGAGCTCAAATCGACGGAGCGGTTTGGCACCTCGATGTCGGCTCGTCACATCCTGGGGCTGGAGCAGGTTCCAAGGGTTCGGCTGTTCGCCGATTAAAGTGGCACGCGAGCTGGGTTCAGAACGTCGTGAGACAGTTCGGTCTCTATCTGTTGTGGGCGTTGGAAATTTGAAAGGAGCTGACCTTAGTACGAGAGGACCGGGTTGGACGTACCTCTAGTGTACCGGTTGTGACGCCAGTTGCATAGCCGGGTAGCTACGTACGGAACAGATAAGCGCTGAAAGCATCTAAGCGCGAAGCTGCCCTTAAGATGAGATTTCCATAGAGGGACGTAGAAGACGACTACGTAGATAGGCTGCAGGTGTAAAGGCGGTAACGTCATAGCCGAGCAGTACTAATATCCCGAAACTTTTTCTACAGAAGATAACACTGACATTATCTCTCTTTTTACATAAAACACGCAGAACAGGCGAAGAATGTGAGCATACAAGGGTATGTGACCATTCGGAGACAGGTGAAAAACGCAGAATAAAAGCCTGTAATGCAGCAAGATCATGGTGGCTATAACGACGTGGACCCACCTCTTCCCATTCCGAACAGAGAAGTTAAACGCGTTTGTGCCGATGGTACTGCCCTACCAGGTGGGAGAGTAGGTAGCCGCCGCCCTTAAACGAACCCCTGACCCTAAAAGGTCAGGGGTTTTGTCGTTTAAGGCCGCCGGCATGGCCGCCTGAATAACGAACACCCACCCAAACCCTCCCTAACCGTAGGGAGGGCTTAGCTACCTGCTCGAGCATCTGGGTGGGAACCGACGAACAAGCGAGCGCAAAGGGTACGACGTACACATTGTTCTTTTGCCTGAAAGATAGGCAATTAACAAAAAGCACCCCTGGGGGGTGCTTTTTGTTAAGGCGTTGAAAATCAACGAAAAGAATCAAGTGTACGACGTACTATATGAGCCGTTTTAATGTTTTTTTCATTTCTTTTTCTACATTGGCAGGCATAGATTTCTCGTTGGCGAGGCATTCTTTGATTGCATGCATGATTTGCTCACGTTCTATAGACAAGGTGTACCATCCAAGCGCTTCGCAAAGCAATTGCCTTACCTGTGGATCTTGCGAGTTGTCTGATAAAACGGCAAGCAGTTCATTTGTCCTGTAATGCAGGTGATTATTACGTAATTGCCTGATAGCGCTTTCACGTTCCAAGGCGGAAGCCTCTTTGTTCCCTAAGGTAGTCATTTGCTTATCTATACGACCGGTACTTGTGTCCATATTTTTCTCAATGATCTCTTTGAGATTTTCTTTTCCGGTAAGGTAAGAAAGTTCCAGCTGGCGCAGATATTCTTTACGTACTTGCTCGGGATCAAAAACTTGTAAAGCACTTTGGGCAGCGTAAACGGTACGTTGTACTTCGTTGGAGAAAAGCGATGTTTTTACAAGCGGGGAGATTAAAACAGGATCCCCAATATCACCCGCCATGTGGCAGGATTGCCTGCGAATCATTTCGTAAGGATCATCTATTCCTCTTTTTACCGCTTCTGTAAGGTGAACGCCTTTAATGGATGCAAGTGCTTTAAGGGCCTGTAATCTCACAATCCAGGAGGTGTCGTTTGTAAAAATATCGTAAAATAATTCAGATAATTGCGGGTTTCTTGTTTTGGACAGTTGCTTAATGGCAGTGGCACGAAGTGTTGGCTCTTTGTCTTTGAGAAGTTCCTGCCAAAAACCCGGGTCTTTTTTCCCGGAGATTAATCGCTCTGCAAGGGCATCTACGGTTTTTGAATCAACAGGACTTCCCCCTTGTGTAAACCGGAACGTAGGATCACCCACCAAATGGGATTCCAACGTAGCGATTTCTTTCTGCCACATTCCCACGCGCATGCCCAGAGCCAGGAACCCAATCAATTCTTCGGCCCATTTGTCTTGTAGAACATTTACTGTATTCCCTTGTGTTACCACGGTACGTCCATCATTAAACAGATGGTACCCGGCTACGTATTCGTCTTTATTAAAAGACCCGTTGTAGCAGGCATTTAATATAGTAACCCTGGAACCTGTTTTAAGTCTGGAGAGATCTTCCAGGGATATATTGACATCGGCCCGGGCAGTGGAGTCTGCTATCCATTCTTTTTCCAGTTCTTCAGTGGAAAACATAGACGTGTCTAAGTGGTAGTTTTCACTTACGTAACCAATGAATTCTGCTTCTCTTTCAGATCCTTTGTACCTTCTGTAACTGTTCCTGAGGGAGCGTTTGAGTTCTCTTAGGTTTTCTTTGGAAGTTTCGGCAGTGTAACTTCCATTGATATACTGTGTATGTGTCGCTCCATGCTCATAGAAAAGGAATATATCGGTATCTTCTTGCTGCATTTTAGAGAACAGGGGATACTTCATATAGTTGTCCTGCCGGAAGTTCATAAATTCGTTACCGGAGGCTTTTTCAAAAGCAGCCGGAAAATATTCTCTAAAAATAACCGGTTGTTGTCTCCATACGGTAAGGCAGTCTGAGTTGTAGGCATGACCTGCAAAGAAGATCATATTGTCAAGGATATTTCCTTCACAGTTTGTTGCATTGCTTTCTTGATGGGCTGCCACTACTTTTTGTAAATATTTTTTTAAAGGGAGGTAAGGATCTTCCCCTTCCTGGAAGCTTTTGGGAACCATAATACGTGCGGAATAAAAATCGGGCTCCAGCTTTACAGAACCTTCTATGCTCAGGTTGTAATAGAAATGGTTATGGTTTACAGAATCTTTTTGTATAAAATCAAAAGCAAGGTCGAGGTCGTCGTAAAAACGGTCCGAGGTTACAGATGAGTCATCAAAAGGAAAGCTGTTTTCGTTCATTTTAAAGGCAGTGGTCATAAATTGAGCCTGCCTTACACGCACAACGGGAATATCACCCATGAACACAAATCCTTCCAGAGCAGGTTTCCTGCGACTGATTTTAACTATCTGCTGCCGGATGTCTTCCGGGGTTTCCCATTGGGCAGAGATGATGTAAGTTCCCAATCCTTCAGATTCCAGCACCGTACGGTAGGCATCAATTTCGTCCTTACAGGCATCGTAGGTCTTTTGGTCTACAAAAATAGCAAAAGAAGTAGCGGCCTTTGGGCTGGCTTTCACTACGCGGACTTTAGGGGCAGCGCTAAGGCAACATACCGAAAAAAGAAGCGCAAAGGAAATGAATAATTTTAAAGTTCTCGTTATCATCTCATATAAGCGTTAAGTCTGTTGATTGTTTTGGTAATTTCTGACGTTAGTTCCGGTTCTAAATCCGGGGTTTCTGCCAGAATGCGCTTACAGCCGTGAATAATACTTTCCCTGTTCATACTTCTGACATACCAGCCGAGCGCTTCGGCTACATTGATGCGCAGATCAAGTGGCTCGGAGGTATCATTCAGTACTACCAGTGCGTCTTCTGCAAGCAGTGGGAAGGGATTGTTGCGTAGCATTGAAATGTAAATATCGCGTGTACGGGAGGGAGCGTTTTTGTCAACCAGGGCATTCCAGCAAGAGGCAAGTGTCCTTTCAGACCGGTCCAGCATTTCTTCTACTTCTGCCCGATACCCTTCTTTATCGTACAAATAGTCTGCCTTGTCAATAGCTTTTTTAAAGGCTGTTCTTAAAACAGGAAAGCTCAGGTGGTGCGCACTAAAGGTTACATTGAAAGCCACACGTTCGGTCATGTTATCTCTCATGGCCAGTTCCACAATATAAGGCACAAACTCATTTCTGCCCACCCTGCCCATATAATATACAGCCTTACGACGGATGAACTCGTAGGGATCGTTTGCGGCGTGTTTCAGTAGTGTAGCATAATTGTCATCGTAATAGTAGGCCAGTAAGTGCATGCATTGAAGCCTTTGTGTATAAAAAGGAGAAGTAAGGAACGTTTCCAGTAATAAGGAAGACATTTCCGGGTATTCCAATTCAAAAAGCTTGTACAATGCCAACGAATGAATATCTGCCGGATAATCTGTGTCCAATACGTTTAACCAGTACTTGGTGTCGGACTCATGTATACAGGGCATAATCTCTTGTTCAGAAGCAGAAAAACGGAACGTCGGATCACCAATAATATGCGATTCCAGAATGTTTATATGCATGGCCCACTGGCCAATACTGTATCCGGCGCTAAGCATACCTATCAGGTCAGATGCCGACTTGTCTTGTAAAACATTTACAGAGTTCCCAAAACAGACAATGTTTTTACCCTCGGAGAAAATATAGCTGTTTGCTATAAAATCATCTTCACGGAAATCTGCATTATAACAGGCATCAAAAATAACCATTCTGGGATTGGGGGCAATTTCAGGAATGTCTTCCAATACAATACCGGTTCTCAGGTCTGTGAGGGAATCTGCGGCTATCTGTTCAGGATCATCAATTCCATGAAACCAAGTGCTGTCTAAACCATACTCTTTCTGTAGTTCTTCCTGGGCCTCGGCACGGGTCATGCGGGAACGTCTTTCGATGCCTCTTAGGTATTGTCGTACTTGTAAACGAGCTGTCTCATAATAAGATTTTTCGCTTGTTCCCGGAGCTGTGTGGGTAAGGTATTGCCGTTCCGGCATACCGTGTTCGTGGAACAGCATCAAGTCCAGATTGGGACGTCGCAGCTCATCTATAATAATGTCTTTGATATCCCGGGGGTACATGTAAAACATATAAAACCTGGCTCCTTCTGCGGATTTGAAGGCGTTGGGAATTTGTTCGCCCAGGGTAATGGTTTCATCTTTCCAGGCGGTCAAACTGTTTGAATACGAACCGGATCCTGTATAAGATACCACACAATCCAGGGGGTTCACGGCTTTTTTCTCAGCGACTACCTTGTTCAGGTAGTGTTTTACCTGAGCATATCCTTCTTTGCCTTTCAGAGACGGTTTTATACGTCCGCTGTAAATATCGCACGTCAGGCGTTGTGGAGAATCGCCTCTTAGATTGTAATAATAATAATTGGAATGGATACTGTCTTGTGCAACAAATTCAAATTGCAGATCAAAATCATCGTAAAAACGATCTGAAGGAACAGATGAATCGTACATAGGATAAGCTTCCTGGTCCATCTTAAATGCTGATGTCAGATGTTGGGCACGGCGGATCATGGGTATAGGAATGTCTCCTACAAAAACAGCTCCTTCCAGGTTTTTATTTGTATACAAATCTTTTAATGCGGTCCTGACTTGCTGGGGGGACTCCCACAAATCATAAAGAATATAGGTGGCTTTTCCCTCATTCTCTATGGCATTGCGGTACGCTGTAATCTCTTTTTTACAGGCTTCGAATGTCTGACTGTCTACTACTATAGCAAACGTATAGTCCGTTTTATATGTAGGTTCAATAACATTATGCTGTGCCGTCAGAGGAAGACACAGCATAATGAAAGTAACAAAATAAAAGATCCTCATAAATAGAATATTTGATTAAAAGGTGAACCCTATGCTAAAGTTTGCGAAGATCCTGTGGGGTGACATGATGTCAATCCGGGCTTTTGTAGTCCACCAGTACATGGTTTCGTCTACATCAGATGAGTATACAACATCGTTGTAAATTTCATCAAATGCATACAGGTACTGCAGGTTCCCTTCCATATACATGGCTGCCTTATGGGAAATAGGGAAGGATAGGTTAACACCAAGCCCTGCTTGTATGTAGTTGGAAGTCAGTACTGCTAAATCTCTGCCATACATGTCTATTACAATGCGTGAATTTTCATCGGCGCCGTTGTATTCGTACGCACCGTCTAAGTTGTAATTGTACCCAACATTGGCTTTAACCAAAATAGCGGAATTTCTGGTCTCAAAGTTTTTTGCTCCGTACAATTCACCATAAGTGTTTTTTACAGAGAAGATGGAATGAGGCAGAACGTATTCATCGCTTCTGTCGCTGTAAATTCCTTTGATTCCTGCTTTCCAATTATATCCTTTTGTTTTTCCTGCAAACAATTCATAACCTAACGTTGCGGCCGTAAATTGGTAATGACTACGTACGTACTTGGCGATGGTTACCCACTGTTGAACTTCATACGTGTCGTCAATTTCCTGTACATACTCTATCCCGTCTGTTTGTTTGCGATAGCCATCCATAAACAGCTTGCTGGTGCATGCATCTCCAAAGAGTAATTGAATACTTGCCCCACTGGTCTTATTCACGGTAGATCCCATGCGCTGTGGTTTGGAAGGCGTTTGTATTACATCAATGACACGGTAAGCGTGGTTTACTTCTGCAACAAGGTCAAAACCACCGTGGAACCCGTATTGAAGGGCTCCTCCCACCAGGTTCTGCTTGTAATAGAATGTGTTTACCCCACTAAGGCTTCCAACGACAGCTGTAGCCCAGTTGCCAAGTCCTTTCATTTGGTAGGCACCCTGATCTTGCTGGCTGTTGCTGTTTACCGGAACGGTACGTTCAAATACATTGCTGTAAGTACCGGAAAGGCCTATTACATGAGTGTCCGATAATTTAATGATCATAGAAGGTGTTACTACTATTCCGTATTTATAGGAAGTAGTCCTTGGGTCAATCTGCTTGGCCCCTGCTTTGGTAAAATAATTGATCGTGGCACCAAATGCTATGCGGTTCCAATACAAAGGAGTGGCGGCTTTTACGCTCATATCGTACGTCTGGATTTTCCACCAGCTGATGTTGGGGTCGGCAACATAGTAAGGCATATCATAAGTGGGATCGAGCAACATGGTGTTGTAACGGGTGTTATTCAGGGTGGTATTGGTATAGTTAAATGCACCCCAAAGACGGGTTTCCCCCAAGCTTAACGCTCCGTTGGTATTGATTACCAGGTTGTTTTCCTGGTCTCCTTGTTGTTGAAGTTTGTAGGCTCCTTCTTCGGTGTGGTATGAAAGAAAGAGCTGGTTGTAATCACTCAAAGGCATAACGGCCATGCCCGCGGCATTATTGGTATGGAACCATAACGCACTTGCTTTTGTGTATTCAAGCCAGGCAGGCTGAGCTATGTCTTTTACCTGTGCCTGGGCAGTGAATACAAGTCCTAATGCGATAATGATGCAAGTTATATATTTTCTCATCTTTATTTAATCTTGTCGGTTTGTAAATCAGTTTGCCCAATAGTTCCAGGAAGGGATCTTTGCTCCGTTCCTGTGAGCTTCTGCCTTGGGGTTGACCTGGAAATCTTCGGAAGAATTGTTCGTATCCCAATAGATGACGCGACCATCTTCTGTGGTCTCTTTGATTCTCCTGCTGACACTCTTTCCCTGGTAGGTTTCTCCTGTAAAAGTAGCTCCTGCATCTATTGAAGTAGGCATTCGTTTCCAGGTGATACGGGTCTCGTTGTTTACCAATTCCACTCCATCCACAACCCAGTCAATAGGAATTTCTTTAGCCTTTGTGGAACTACCTTCCGGTTGTACCCAGGTATTTGGATCAATTTCTCCTTCCGGATAGAAAATAGCGTATGCACACCCAAACACACTGGCCAGCCATTGGGTCCCAAATGTAGTCCCAAATACCAACTCCATATTAATGGCATCGGGGTTGTCCGGGTTTACTGTTTGGTCGTATATAAATGTCTCAAATTCAGCTCCGGTTAAATCGAGGGAATTCCCGGGATTCCGGTTGGGACCATTGTGGTTTAAAGCATTCTGTGCTATAATAATAGATTCACCCGGTTCCAGGGGATAATTCTTACCGTCTCCGAAGAGGGGGACCTGCCACGTGACACCAAAGAAAGCATAATCCTCCGGATTTCCCTCAGGAACTATCCAGAGATAGGAGGTGGTGGTAGCCAGTGTGGGTTGGAGTATTCCTAAGCAAAGCCCGTCTACATACTGGGTTTCGTCTCCGTTGTTATAAATTTCATAGAACTGATCTCTAAAGTAATAACCAACAGATCCGTTGTAATAGATCTCTTTCAGGATAAGACTCCCGGCTTTGGAAGCAGACATATTAATAGTCAACGATTTATTATTTTCGGTAATGATCTCGTTGGCCAGCGTGCCGTTAAAGAAGTAGGTAAAACCTTTATCTGCTATTTCACCCGATGCAGTAATGCTGTAAATTCCTGGTATAATATCATTTACAGACACATTGCCACTGGCATCGGTTGTTTTTACTACTTCGTATTTATCTTCATAATTAATGAATTTTACGGTAAAACTTTCGGGCTTGGGGATGTCGTTATCTATATTGCTTGTAGAGATGGTCACGTTTGTTGTGATGTTAGCGATAGACTCTACGTCCTTTACTTCGTTGAATTGTTCACAGGAAATAAAGGCCAAGAGAACGGCAAATACTATATATTTTTTCATGATTCAGTCCTCCTATTTTATATTGATTTTAATATCAAAGCCAAAGAATAGTACGTTGTCTGTCAACAATTCGGTGAATGAACCCGGATTGGCTTTGGATTCGTACAAAGGTCTGTTGTTAAACATATTGTTCGCAAAGAATGAAGCAGTCAGGATATCCCCAATTTCTTTGGAAATATTGATGTTGAATGTGACTGTGGGAAAATACTGTTCGGCAATAAACCGTGTGTCGGACAAAGAGGGGAACATATAAGCATATTCAGGATCGTTTCTCCAGGCCGGATCGAAATCGTGTACTTTCCCATCTTTGTATGAAATGTACTGGGTAAACATGGTATCGTCCCCGTACTCTGTCCAGAACTTTTCAAGCCAGTTTATCTGGGTGGCCAGTGTGACCACAAAACCTATTTGCGGAATGTTATGGGTAATACGGATGGTAGATATGAGACGGTCTTTGCAGCGTGTATAAAGACCTTTTTCATGAATACCTATATGTTTTTCCAGTTTATTACCATCTGAATTGGTACGAAAGTGATGGCCCTGGTTTTTGTAAACAGATTTCATGTACGCACCGGAAATGGTAAAAGCCGTACGGATAGCGTTAAACCTACCCAGGTCAAGGTCAAACTCTAGTCCACGATTGTGTGCATAAGCATTGTTCTGGGGTGTAGCATAAGATGAGAAGATATTGTACGTTCTGTCCAGTTGGGGAACAAAATTACCTTCTTCATTTCTTACGGCATTGTACCGGGTATATTCTATCAGCTGATAGGTTTCGATACTACTGCCAAGGGTATATCCGTTCTTCATCAATTCATCGTAAGCAGTGACGGACAAACGGTATTTATTAAATAATTTAAGATCAACGCCTACTTCGGCTTTACGGTTTTTGGCTATTTCCAGATCGGGATTGGTAGGGTCAAATACGCGTATGGTTGACACGATATCGCCTGTGCCATCGTAGTAATAATTGTTGTAATTGAAATAAGCTTTTTCCGGGTAGAGATAAACAGCTGTAGGGGCTTTTGCTGTAATACCCCAACCTCCGCGCAACGTAACAGTTTCTGACAAAAAGCTAATAGCGCCATTAAAACGCGGAGTAAACACTGTTTTTCCGTTAATGTAGTCGAAACGGGTCCCTGCTGTAACGTAAAGTTCATTTTGTCCAAAGGCATGTTTGTAGGCATCCTGCACAAATACACCTACCTGGTGAATGAACGGGACGTCTTTGTAAGCGCGTTTACGGTAAGACGCGTTGGTCCCTGAAGCACTTCTGTAAGGAGGAAACTCCTCGTCATATACTTTACCTTCACCCAGGTTGCCGTCTACTTTATAGTCTACCCCAAGTAAAATATGGTTGTTGATGTTTTCCCATCTTTTATTGAAGTTAGCGGTAAGCTTGGCGTATCCGTTCAATTCTTTTCCAAGAATATCGTAGGTAGAAAAATAAGTATAAGGAAGCATCGTAACGTAAGCGTCGCTTACACCCGCAGGAATATTGGTGATCTTATTGCCGTCTATATCGTAGATGTCTTTACCAAATTCATTAGAAACAATCGCTCCGTCAACCGTGCAGGTAGAGTGCAACGCTTCTGCATTGGTAAGAAGCTGTGATACGGTATTTTTTTTGTCTGCATAATTAAAGGATACACTGTAATTGAATGATTGGAACCAGCCTTTTTGTACGTTATACGTACCGTAACTGTTCAGACGAATTCCTTTGTCTTCTCCACTGGTAGAGTATTGACTCCGCTGATCATCCGGATTTTGTTCCCGCGTATCTTTCCTGTATTGCAGATCCAGTACGGTGTTTGTGTTGAAGTTCTCACCAAACCGCTTGGTCCATAACCCTTTCAGATTGAAACGCTGGTAATAGCTGTATGCTTCGTAAAGTCTTGTGGTATTGTAGGCATAGTCACCGCTCAGGTTCAGATTACCAGCTTTTTCACCTAATGAGAACCCTTTTGAAACAGAAGCCTGATACATTTGGGGATTGGCTTTCACACGAATGCTTAAGGGGGCCTTGCCGGCTCTTGATTTTACAATAACGGCACCGGTGGTAAGGTCTCCGTATTCAACGGAAGGAATACCACGGATCACTTCAATGGATTCAATATTATCTGTGGAAAGACCACGAATATCTACACCGCTTGTTGTTCCTGCGGTCCCTCCACTGATTGATGGTGCCAGTACCTGCCAGTTGGCATTATTGGATACGGGGGCTCCGTCTATAATGATGGATGTCCCCAAACTGTTCATTTCAGATCCATAAGAGGTTGCTGTGGAACCTATTCCATCAAAAGATGAGCGGAGGTTGAGGGTCTTGCTACTGGAGAGGGTTGGGTTTACAATGGAACCTCCCGGTAACAAAGCCATAATATCTGCAATGGAGCTTGTTTGAAGGTGGTCCATAGCCTGCCTGGAAATGTTGGAGGCAGTTGCCTGGCCCGCTTTATTTTGGGTGGCGGTTACCGTTACTTCTTCTAAACGGAAGTTAGCCGATACCATTTCATAAGAGACTTTGTAGGTTTTTCCTGCAACCACATCAAGTTCCTCCTCAATGGTTTCCTTGCCTAAAAATTGAATGGTTAGTACAGAGGGGCCGGGATCCACTTGTTTGAATTCAAAACGGCCTTCTTTGTTTGTGGTAGTATGTAGCTGTGATGGTGACAAGACTACTACCGCAAATTCTACAGGGACATTGGTCCCTTGTTCTAAGACAACGCCTTCAATAGATGCGTAATGACTGCTTCTGCTTTGGGCAGATGCTGTAAACGTCATTAACAGAAGGCATAGGATAGAAGCCAGACGTAATTTTTGCATAATTTAGTGTTTTTAAGTTAAGGATTCTTATTGAGTCTGTTTAGTGTTTTTTTCAATTCAAGTTTTACAACAGGATCTTTTTCATTGGCAGCCATTCTGACACATTCCTGGATAATATATTCTTTTCTGTATGAGTGGACATACCACCCCAACGTCTCTGCAATCAACAGACGGAGCTCACGGTCGTCTGTTTCTTCAAAGAAATCGAATAGCTGTTCAAGGTATTGTGACTGGCACAGGTTTCGTTGTGCTTTTATTGTAAATACTTTGTTTTTACGATTTACCGTAGTATCTGGTAAAGCGTAAAACTCTTTTTTTTCGGATTCATAGTTGTCTTCCAGGGATTTTTTTATTTTGGCAAATCTATCTTCTGTGGGATAGTATGGATTGCCTGTTCTTAGTTGCTCCATATAATCAATAAACGCCTGGGCAGAATACTGTCTTGCGGCAAATTGCACCTGGAAATTCACACGTGTAGATGTAGTCGGGCTCAGGTAGGTACGGGCTAACGTTTCTATAAGTGTGGGGGACCCGTTTTTTGCTGCATACAGGGTTGCCAGACGTTGCAGCAGTTCGTAGGAGTCTGTCATACCGTAACGGATGGCCTCGGGAACGTACTGGTCGGAATGTCTGATTAAAGAAATAAAAGCTTCCAAACGTACTACAGGGCTCTGATCGGTACGCTCTACTTCAAGTAATTCTTCCGCTTTTATGTCATGCATTCCGGTCAGCATTTTAATGGCAAGGGCCCGGAACTCAGGTTCGGTGCTTTTTAAAAAAGACTTCCAGAATTTCGGGTTGTTTTTTTGTTTTACCATATCACGGTCGAGGTTCGTTTGGGGGTAGTTATTGGAAAAGCTATAAGTAGCGTCTCCAATAAGATGGGTTTCCAGGGTCATTTGTCCTTTGCCCCAGTTTCCCACACATACACCGGCATCCAGAAGCCCAATAAGTTCGTCAGACCAGATGTCCTGAAGTGTGTTTACGCTGTTGCCCCTTACGACAAGCGTACGACTGTCTTTGTTAAAAGGATAGTATCCTGCAATGTAATCGTCAAGATGAAACGACCCGTTAAAACAGGCATCCAGTATGATGACTTTAGCTCCGGCCTTAAATTCGTATAAATCAGGGATGTTAATATCCATGGAAGCATAGAACGTACTGTCTTTTTCTGTAATCTGCGGATCATTCCATCCCTCCAGCCAGCTTTCGGTAATGTCATAATTTTCAAGATAATATTCCTTCGTTTTTGCAGTATCACGTGAATTTCTGATTTTATTTCGGAAGAATATTTTGGCATACTCTATATATTGTCCTGCCATGCTTGTTTTGGGATTGTCGTTAAGCAGTTGAGCATCGTCTGATCCGTGATGATGCAGGATCGCCAGGTCCAGGTTTTTCTCAGCCAGGGAACCTAAGAGCCTTTCTTTTACGAACGGATCTGTATCAAAATTAATAAAGTGGAGTTGAGACCCTGGTCTTTTTCTTAAAAATGGAAAATGTTCTTTCAAGGCATAGTTTTCATCAATCTTGGCGCTGAACGATTCTGAGTTATAGCCATGTCCGACAAAATGAAGAATCCGGTTCATCCTGGCTGTGGTTTTCTTTTGCATGGCAGCCTTGGTGAGAAAAGTTCCAATGGCCTCGTATTTTGATATGCCTGGTATAGCAGGAGCTTTGATACGAGAAGAATAAATGTCACAGGCAATGCGCTGGGGGGAGTCTCCTCTTAGGGAATAGTAATGATACAGCGCTACGTCTTGGTCTTGCTTTATATAATCAAATAGTAAGTCAAAATCGTCATAAAACCTGTCGGAAGGTACGGAAGAACGCTTCCAATCCCTTTCCTGATCCATTTTAAAAGCAGTGGTCAGGTGCTGTGCATCCCTGATCATAGCAACGGGTATATCTCCAACCAGTATAACTCCTTCAAGATTTTCTTTCTGATAATGACGCTTCAATTCAAGACGGATGGAGTCCGGATGTTGCCAGCGATCAACAATAAGAACGGTTTTTTTACCTTCTTCTTCAATAGCATTTAAATACAGGTTGATTTCCTGCGTAATTTTTGAATAGGTTGTCTGATCAACCACCACGGCCACCGTAGACCTCCATTTTTCGGCTTTGGAACTGAAAGAGAACGAGATAGATGCAATAAAAAACAAGAGCAAGAACCTTTTCATTTAATTAAATTTTGTTACACAAAAAATTGCAAATATATAACAAATACGGATATTATGACTATTCTAGATAACAATGGTTCGTTAAAATTTTAATATTTAAATAATAATCAATTACTTACAAAACCACAGTCCGTTTCAGGATGGCTTACGACATCTTATGAACGGCATAAAACAGAGACGCAAAAAAGTGTTAAAAATTATGGAAAATAATGCTTGAGTAATTTGGATAAGTGCTTGATATTCAGTAACTTAGAAGTAACAACAAATCCAGTTACTTTTATGAAAATCAAGCCCCTTATCCAGCTCAGAGAGATGATTTCGAAAGCACTCTCCGGCCAAACAAATTTAAGCAAACCTTTCCAAACTTTCTTCATCGAGACCATGGAACTTTTTCTAACAAACACAGGACGTACAAATTTCACCCAAATGGCGCGGTGCGGTAAGTCGTGTGAAAGCAGGTTCCGCCAGAATTTCAAGAAGTCTTTTGACTGGCTGGGCTTCAACAAATACTTCCTTGATACGACGAAGGGGCATCGCATTGCGATTGCCATCGATCCATGCTACCTGTCCAAATCCGGAAAGAAGACACCCGGGATAGATTGGTTCTGGTCCGGATGTGCCTCCTCAATGAAACGGGGTCTGGAAATACTCGGAATCTCGATTGTAGATGCTGATCTAAAGGATGCCACTTTTCTCAAGGCAGAACAGACATTCACCGACAAGCAGCCAGGCCGCAAACCTAAGTGCACCAAAGGGATGAAAGACCCCGATTCTCTTATAGGATGGTACCTGAGGATGCTTACGCGCCA
>Ga0334884_1004540_pt1 | contig 14150 bp, 11 predicted proteins | sample GraSluR1_MG_7_FD_207215 | JGI IMG/M metagenome (GOLD analysis project Ga0334884, IMG submission 207215) | Sludge microbial communities from methane-producing bioreactor in Wageningen University, Netherlands - Granular Sludge_12_05 R1 | ecosystem: Engineered > Bioreactor > Anaerobic >...
ATTATATCTGGTCACTCCATAGAAATATTTATACTGATAGGCAAAAATAACCTTTATGTACTTTTTAAAACCATATCAACGATTTTCTATTACGGGTATGAAGTATCTCCCCTAATTACGTATTGTCTTTATGTAGTTTTAAATTTTGAAAATGCAATAAATCACTGTTCCATAAAAATAACCACTGTCTTATTTATAAATTGTTTTTTCCAATACCATATAATCACTAAAAATAAATCATTATTGTAACTAATTTAATCGACCAAATGACGGTTTTCTCGCTTTACAAATTTTAATATTCAATTAAATGAGCTTTTTTAAAAATTTTTTGTTGCCCTACTTACCAATATTCTCTCTCTAAATAACTCTAATTGAAGATAACTAGGGAAAATCAAATCGTTATTTGCTTCTATCATTTTTTTTCCCCTCTAACATGTCTCTTTTTAAGTGGATGACAGTTTATATTGGATTATTCTTCTAAAACCCAAACCAATCAGCCATCCACTTTATACTTTAGGACAAAAAATTCATTTTAAAACAACTTTAAAAAAAATATTAAAATTTAATCTCCAAAGCTATAAGGTCCATAATCTTTTGGATTAGAACCAAAATATTCATCTGGATGTGGGTGAACCATAATTTTTAAAGAATCTTCAGCTTTCTTTTTAAGAGCCAATGCTTCCATTATCTGTTCCAAAGTATAATGGTGAGTTATAAGGTGTTTAACTTTTAACTTTCCTTTAAAGATAAAATCTGCGACCATTTTGGTTTCATTAGGTGTTGAAGAATAACTTGCAGCATATGTAATTTCTCTAAAAAAGAAATAGTTAGGATCAATAGTCAAAACTTCACCTGGACCTGTAGGACCAAATTGACTAACAACTCCGCCTTTTTCGGTTAATTCTATGCCTTCTTCTAATGCTTTAATTCTTGGAGGTATCACTACAACAACATCAGCTAATCTCCCTTCATTAGATTCCCTAATTATTTCTTTTATTTCATCTAAAGTATGTTTTCCTCTATTAATTGTAAAGTCCGCACCTAAGGCTTTAGAATACTCTAATTTCCAATCATTATAATCTGAATTAATAACCATCGTTGCTCCAAATCTTTGCGCTACTTGAACCGCCGACAATCCAAGAGCACCTGCTCCAATAACGAGGACTGTATCACCACCTTGAAGTCCCGCCCTAGACATTAAGCGCCACATTGTAGCCATTGGCTCAATAAGCGCCCCTACTTCAAAGGAGATGTGATCAGGAAGATGTATTAAATCTAATCTTACATGGCGTTCGGTTACCCGAGTAAATTCTGCATATGCTGAAGGGATAAAACCATACTGGGGATACTCAGGGCATACCGTGCCATGGCCTCTTCGAAAAAAACGACAATCTGGATTTGGAACTCGGTGATGAACAAAAATCCTGTCACCTTCTTTTACATTTTTAACGTTTTTTCCTACTTTAACAACAATTCCTGCGGGTTCATGACCAAAAGATCCAGGTCCGTTTATATTCCAATCAATAACATCACTCCCGCAGACTCCACAAGCCATCGGCTTGAAAAGTATTTCTCCTTCTTGAATTTCTGGTATTGGAACATCGACAATTTCTGGTTTGCCTGTTTCCTTATTTACTATAGCCGCTTTCATTTTTTCGCACCCCTTATATCCAAGTTGAAATCTCTTTCTAAAATGAAAAAAATATTTACGAAAATGTTAGATTTTACCTATAAAAAATTAATGCCATATTTTAATTATTTAATTATCACTATTTAGCATTATTTTAAAAAAATCAATTTGTTATTTATTTTTTCATCTAATAAGTTATTTTTGTAAACAAAGCTGTTTAAATAATTTTTCCTCTATTTTCCCTTTTTATTCAACATCTTTAATACTACTTAAAATCTTTTGAACGAATATAGTACTTTTATAAACACAGGAGACAATTATCTGTTACTTTTTTCTATCCAAATTCTTTGATAAGGTCCGGGGTGGACTTCTCTCCAATTTTTTTAATGACCTCTCTATCGGCTGGAATATTTTTGCCTAATAAAGCAAAAAAAGTGTTTCTCTTTCTCCGATCAGGCAATGTCTCTTTAGCCCAAGAACTGTTATAACCCCTTCGAGAAGAGAGTTCTAAAACCATATGTCCCCACAACAGCCAAGCGCTTTCTAAAAAATAAGAAGTAAAAGGATCGAGATATTTTGAATCAAAATCATCTACTAACTTTTGTCCATACTTATTCAGCTCTGTCCCAACAAATATAGGTATAGATCTCTTTTGACACTCTTGTGTAATCATATATAGGTTTTTTAAGTTCGATTCTCGTTTTATTTCATTTTCTATATCCCAAATTCGATCCGGTATAATAAAGATAGTTTCAATCTGATTTGCTAAACAAAAATCGAGCATAAATTTGGGATCTTTTTCTCCACTTGGATAACCACTCAACCAACAAAACGAAGGTAAAGCCCCCAAATTCAGGATTAATTTGTTGGCTTGTTCTTGGCTCGGGAAATCCCCAACGTCAGGTTTAACATAACCTACTCCACCATATTTCATAAGCTTTAGGCGAACTTTATCAAAAAAATTTGGTGGGTCTTGCAATAACTGCGATATCATACTTATCTCTTCTTCTAACCTTTCTGACCAAAACAAGGCTCGCTTATCCTTATCGGTAAATACTGTTTCCGCTTTTTGAACATATGCAATAACAATATGCCTTTCAGTAGGGTTGTTTGAGGGAGTAAGAGGAAGAACATCTTTATGATAATCTACCTGAACCGGATTCAGGTATTGATTTACCTTTTCAATAATCTTCAAATTTCTCTTTTGGGCAACCTGTTTGAGAAACGATAGAACATTCTCAGCTTCTGATCCTTTCTCTGGTAACCTTGTAAAACCATTTCCCATATAATAGGCTACTCCCGGTTCATTAGGAGAGGAAAATTCCAAATCGGAAAATTGAGATAGATATATTCGAGTCTCAATTCCTGAAGAAAAAGGTAGTCCTACTTCAAGGCTTCCCCATTGAAATTCATTGATAGCATCAAGAACATCAAAGTCTACGCTTCCAGCCATACTCAAACCGAGTTCTTTTGCTTTCCAGATAATATGCAATGGAGAATAACCATAAGCATTAAATGAAAAAAAAGTATGGAAATGGAGGTTGATTCTAGGAGCAGGAGGAGGAAATAATATTTTGCCTTTCTTAACCATATCAATTAGCTTCAGAAAAGCGTCCCGTCTTGTGTTCCAATCAAAACTATCCAACTTTACTTCTAAGTTTTTCAAATCATTCATTCCATAACCCCTTTCATTCAACTTTCCCAATCTTACAAAATAATCATGTATAAATAATAAATAGCAATAATTTTTTCTCTAATTTTTTGGTCTTATATATTTTTATTAGATTATTTATACAAAGATTTTAATTCATATTTTTAAAAACAATAATTGATTTTAAACAATAAATCTTAACTGCCCCTTATAATTACAAAACACAAACTTAAGTAAATATTTTCTCAAACCTACTAAGATTTTCCTGTAAATACTGATTGGTTTTCCCAACAGGTTAAAAGAATATTTATATAAATTAATTTATCTTTTTACTACATCTAAATGTTTTTCTCTGATATATTTAAAAATCAATTACGTAATAATATTTCTGGGTATTTTGTTTGAGAATATCCTGAAAAGTAAGTCAAAGTAAATTTGAAAAAACTAAAAAAATCATTATAAAGAACAGGAGTACTTCTCTTTACAGAGAGATCCTAGCAAATGAGATACGCTGAACTGTAAATTGAATAATCATCCAGAATATTCAATTTTTATATCAAAAGAGATAATAACCGCTTTATTCCTCGGCCTCATTCAAATAAATTAATCCATATAATAACCACCATTTATATTTATGGTTTCACCAGTTATAAAAGAAGCTTTATCAGACGCAAGGAACATTATTAAATTGGAAACGTCTTCCACAGTTCCGAGTCTTTTGACTGGTATTACTTCAGCAGTTTTTTTCTTTTTTTCTTCATCCCAATAACTCATCATTTTTGTCATTATTGCATGAGGCGCAATTGCGTTACAAGTGATTCCATAAGGTCCTAATTCTCTTGCTATAGAACGAGTTAATGTGATAATTCCACCCTTTGACGCACCATAAACTGGTAATGTTGTATTATCTCCTCTCTTTCCTGTTATAGAAGCAATATTCACGATTCTGCCATATCTCTTTTCCTTCATAATTGGAGCAACTTCTCTTGTTATGTATAGAACGCTTTTTAAATTTATATTTATTATTTTATCTATTAATTCATCACTCGTTTCTTCAATGCCCCCTGTAAGTAATAAACCTGCACTGTTAATAACAATATCAATAGTTTTGAATGCATCCATAGTATGCTGAACCATTTCGGTTATCTCTCTTGAAGATGATACGTCGCATTTTATTGTTATACATTGTCCTCCTGAAGCTTCAATTTCCTTTTTAAGGGAATCAATTCCCTCTTTGTTAATATCTATTGAACTTATTTTTGCTCCTTCTGAAGCCATATCAAGAGCTACTTTTTTTCCCATTCCATCCGCTGCACCAGTAATAATTACGACTTTATCTTCAAATAATTTCTTTAAACCGTTAACCACTAAAATGACCTCCCTTTCTTAACTGTTAGAATATGATTTATAAATCAGTTATTTTAACTTTGATCATACTAATTTACATCTAGGGTTTTACTATTGCCTTAATTATTTCCTCATTCTTTAAAGATTCAAAAGCGTTTTTAATATCACTTAATTTAAAAATATTATGAATATATTTTTTTACATTTAACTTTCCTTCTATGATATATTCGAGCGCTAAACGATTTTGTTTGGCTGTCGAAGCATGTACTCCATAAACTGACACTTCTTTATAATGTATAACATTACTATCAATAAATCCTGTAGACTCTGCTGGTAACCCACCAAAAAGGCTTATTCTGCCTAGTTTCCCAGTGATTTTCATAGCATCGCTTTGTGCAGAACCAACTGAGCAAGCAACTATTGTTACATCTGCTCCATACCCATCTGTTATTTTATTAATTAACTCATATAAATTTTCTTTAATTGGATTAATTACTTCTATATCTGGATTATACTGTTTGCATTTCTCGATTCTTGATTGATTAACTTCTATCATTATTATTTTTTTTGCTCCTTTAAGTTTTGCCAGTTCTATATGCATACTTCCTATAAAACCACTACCAAATATGGCAACAGTACTATCACTATCTATGTTCAAGAATTCATGGGAATTAACTACACACGCAATAGGTTCTGCTAACACTGCTTCTTCATCAGAAATTTGATTATTTAGCTTATTAAAATTCCCTTGTTTTATTAAATCAGAAGGAACTTCCATATATTCTGCAAATGCTCCGTCATACTGAAATCCAATAGTTTTTAGTTCATTACATAAATTAGTATGACCTTTCAAGCATAAACGACATTTTCCACATCCTATAGCAGGCACCACTTGAATTCTCTCACCGACCAATACATTTTTTATGGTTTCTCCTACATAAATTACCTCTCCAACAACTTCATGACCAATTACTCGAGGTGGATTTATTTTATTGCTACCAAATCGGTAGGTTCTTATATCTGTTCCACATATCGAAGCTGCATTAACTTTAATTATACAGTTTTTAGATTTTTTCTCTGGAAATGGAATATCCTTAAGAGCCATTTTTTTATTCTCATCATAAACGTATGCTAACATTTTGTTCTCCTTCCATAATTCCTCTCATAATATATATATATTTATTTTAAAATATTATATATTTATAATATTTTTCATTTTTTTCTTCAACAACAAAACCCTTGGTATTATTATATTTACAAAGAACATTTCTCTTGATTATTTATCAATTGAATAGTGGCTAAAAACCTTTTTACGTTTATGATTTTTCCTATCCAGTAATATTTACTTTTTTAAATATGATGCTTAAGGAGGCTATACATTTTTTAATTCGTTTTTTTATGGAAGCTACCTTTTTCATTATTGAAGAGTCTCATCTACCTTAAGTTGAAGCAATATACAATAACTATTTTCTTATCTCTTTTTAAAAAACATCTCTATTTTCTTTTTCTTCGATCTGATTAAAAGTTGAATAAAGGCATTTCTTTTCAAAAGTACTATAATTTTTACCAACTATTCATAATTAAAACCTAATTAACCATTTTATAAAAACATATTCTTATATAAATATATATCTAGAAAATATCTTTATATTTTCATAGCTAAAAATCTTGGTTTTTTATAAAAGAACCTTATGCTTACTAGTATTAATCAACTATATAAAAAACGCCAATCGAAGCTCTAATTTATCACTTCATTTTAATATTTCGATAATATAAGGCTATTTCTATATGGTTTTTCCTCCAAAAGATACTTCCTATAATTATATATTTCATTTAATATGGTAAATTATAAATATTATTTGAAATATTTTAGTTCAAGATTTCTTATTAAAGGAATAAAAGAAATTTATTATAATTTTATATTGCTTAAATCTAAATCTTTAAATACTTGAGGATTTACTATATAATCTGGTTTTTCACCTTTTAAAATTTTTAGCAATTGTTTAGCCATCATAATAGGTGCATCCCAATATGAATTTCTTGTATCTCCACTTCTATGGTTCGTTACCGTAACATTATCCAGTGAAAAAAGAGGATGGTCCTTAGGGGTAGGTTCCTTTTCATAAACATCTATTGCAGCACCACTAATCATTTTCTTTTTTAATGCTTCTATTAATGCATTTTCATCTACCAAACCAGCTCTAGCAGTATTAATAAAGTATGAAGAAGGTTTCATTTTTTTAAACTCTTCGTTTCCAATCATATGCCTTGTTTTATCACAAAGCCTAACATGTAGACTTATAACATCAGAACTTTTTAATAATTCACCTAGACTTACTGGATAACAACCATACTCTTTCATGATTTCCTCAGATACAAATGGATCATAAACTTGTAATATAACCCCAAAGCTTTGCAATTTCTTTGCAACAAGTTTACCTATTTGTCCAAAACCAATTAAACCAATTTTTAAATTAGATAATTCTGGGATATTTTCTGTATTAGGATAGATCTCTCTCCAGCCGGTATTTTTTAGAGAATAATGTGATCTGGCAATATTTCTCGTTTCAGCAATCATTAAGCCAATTGTATATTCAGCTACTGCATTAGCATTATGATTTGGTGTGTTTATTACGACAATCCTCTGTTTTGTTGCTTTTTCAATATCAATATTTTCTACTCCGCCCCTGGCGGTGATAATTATCTTTAAATTTCTTGCCTTTTCAATCATTTTCGAGCTAATTGGACAAATATGAACTGCAACAATATCAGCATCTTCTATTAGCAGTTCAAGATCTTTTGGGGGTTCAACTCCATCTGGGCCATGCTCCTCAACCTTTCTCCATACTGTTCTAATATCAGCTCTTGTTTTACATTCTAATTCAGTTATTGCTACTTTTGTTATAAGCTTATTTAAAACATCTTGTTCATAAATCTTTTTCATTACATCTCTTGGAATAAGAACATCACCTACTGCTACACCTTTCATCAAAAAACCTCCCATTTTATATTGCTAATCTGCTTTTTTAAAAAATGGACAACGTTTATTTTGAGAATGATAATTAACGTTGTCCATTTTTTTTATCTTATTTTAGAAGGTTGTTTCTCCTGCTTTCCATCTTTCAAGCATTTCGTCATATGGCATGGTTCGCGGTTCTTCTTCTTCTTCTATTTTAGCTTTAGGTGAACCGGATGCTTCTAACCAATAGCTCTCGTCTTTTTCTTCATTAAGTTGAGGTGAAAGTGCAGGTGTTTTTAGTTTTTCTAATAACGAATCACACTTAGCAGCAAGTTGATCCATTGCTTCTTCAACTGTCAACTCTCCTGTTGCTGCAGGAGAAATATAATGCCAGAACTGTTCTGCTAATAATGCATAATCAGGTACATTAGGTCCGGTGGGAGTAAATTTATCTTCCATTGGTGATTTATAGAAAGTTATTAATCCTCCAAGACGCCCTTCATTTTCTGTAGCCCAATCTGACCATACAGTTGACTTCCTTATAGGAGTAACTCCTGCAATAAACTTTTCCACATCAACAGTTTTACAGGTACAAAATTGTGCCCATAACCAAGCTGCTTTTCTTTTTTCTGGATCTGTTGTTACAGGAATTGTCCATGCACCACAATCTTGATATCCAATTTTCATGCCTTCTTCCCAATATTTTCCATGAGGCGTTGGAGCTAATCTCCATAACGGATTTCCGTTCTCATCTGTTACTGGGCTTTCAGGACTTCTATAGGCATCAGAAGCAAGAAAACAAGTATACATTGAAATTTGTTGTGCAATATTGCCTCCACCAAAAATATCTGCTGATTCAAAACAGTCAAGTGCTACTGCTGCTGGAGGTGCATATTTTTTCATCCATTCAATATACTTATCAACAGCATAGACCGCCGCCGGTCCGTTTAATTCTCCACCCCTCGATACTGAAAATCCCTTAGGTATTTTATCCTCTGCCCTGAGGCCCCAATCATCTACGGGATAACCAAATGGTACACCTTTATCACCTACACCGGCTATTGATAACCAAGCGTCAGTGATTCTCCATCCTAAATGAGGAGAAGGCTTACCATAGTCTTGGTTTCCATAAATTTTTACTCCGTTTATTTCATTAACATCATTCGTCCAAAAATTTGCAATATCTTCATAAGCCGCCCAATTTAAAGGAACTCCAAGTTCGTAGCCATATTTTTCTTTGAACATAGCTTGATATTTTGGATCATTAAACCAGTCATACCTAAATATATATAAATTTACAAATTGGTTATCAGGAAGTTGTAACTGATTTCCATCATAATCCTGACCAAATTCTAAATTTAAATAATCATCAAAATCTTGATAAGGATTTGTAAAGTCTTTTCCTTCGTTTGCCATAAACTCCGTTAAGTTAACACAACTTTGTTTTCTCATGTGTGTTCCAAGCAAGTCAGTATCATTTATATATATGTCATAAATATGTTGCTTAGAAGCTATTTGTCTGTAAAATGTTTCCACTACCATTCCTTCATCGATTGCATCACTCATTACCTTTATTCCAGTTAATTTTTCAAATAAAGGCGCTAATACTTCGTTTTCCCATATTATTGTTGGAATTGGTTCTCCTACGCTGCTGATTGTCATCCCTTTAAATGGGGCGGATGTGCGGGCAAACCATTCTAATTCTTTTATTTTTTCTTCTTCTGAAAGTACGCTGTTTGGGAATTGAGCTGCAATACTTTTAAGTAATTCTTCGTCAATTTCAATTTGCGATTCCTCAGCAAAAACAAATCCTGTAAATATTAAACAGACAAACAAAGCTACTAATAAAAAACCCTTGTGTAACCTCTTCATTTTTTAATTCCTCCCTTTCCTTCCTCTTTATTTTACAGAATCTAATTACTGCTTTTTACTGCTTTTTCTTATTTAATCACCCCTTCTCTTTTTTATTTTGAAACATAAATACAATTAATATTAAATTCCAATAAATAACTATATTATTTTATTTTTTTTATCTTGATAAATATTACAATTCTTACCCTTTCAATAAATCCTTAATATAAAATTATGCCCATTTCATAATGATAAAATCCATCGGTATAACAACTATATAAGAATAAGCAATCGGTAAATTAAAAAATTTAAACCATAAAAACCAAAATGATACCGAACATAAAAGAACAATAAAAAATCTTTCTCCTCTTGTGGTACTTATTGGAAGGAATCCCTTCCTGAAATGATTGGGAAATATTACATCAAGTATATTCATTAAGACTATTAACCCGACTAAAATTAAAATTGTATATAAGCTCTGGTTTGTTAAATACATCCAATCAAACATATATTATTAAACCCTCCCCAAGGAAAAACCTTTAACCATATAATCCCTTACAAAATAAATCACTATTGCGCCTGGTATCATTGTTAAAACACCAGCCGCAGCAATAACTCCCCAATCCCAACCAGCCGCACTTAACGATATACTTAAAGTTGCAGCTATAGGCTTCACCTTAACGCTGGTTAATGTGGTAGATAAAAGTAATTCGACCCAAGAAAACATAAACGAAAAAAATGCCGTTACTCCCAATCCCGGTGCTATTAAAGGCAAAAATATCTTTCTAAAGAAGCCAAGAAACCCATACCCATCAATAAATGCCGTCTCGTCAATTTGTTTTGGTATGCTTGACATAAAACCTTCAAGAATCCAAATGGCAAGAGGTACATTAAACATACAATGAGCTAATGAAACACCTAACACATTGTCGGTTAGTCTTAACTCGGAGAATAGAATAAAAATTGGTAATGCGAAGGCGGCACCGGGTGCCATTCTGTTTGTGAGAAGCCAGAAGAATAAGTGGTTTTTTGCCCAAAAATCATGCCTTGAAAATGCATAAGCTGCTGGTATCGAAACTAACATTACTATTCCAACATTTAATAGAACATATGCAAATGTTTGTAGAAAGGTTAATCTCCATTGGTTCGAACCGAATATTTTACCATAACTTTCAAATGTAAGTGTTTCTGGAATATAAGTTATTTTTGTTTGTGTTTCAAGGTTAGGCTTTAAAGAAATATTCAACATCCAGTAAATTGGTATAAGTAATAATGAGAGGTAAATAACTAATACTAAATATTTTAAAAAGTTACTTTTCATTTACTTGCCTCCCCTATGCTCATTACTGTTTTATACAAAATGAAACATAAAACTATCACAATAAAAAGATAAACTAATGAAACTGCTGAGCTAAAGCCATAATTTGAACCCCTGGCAGCTTTCGCGGTATAAATACTTAGCAGTTCTGTTGCATTTCCTGGTCCTCCAGCTGTTAGTAAAAAAGTTTCATCATACATTTTAAAAGAGTCCATTACCCTAAGTAAAAGGCCAATTACTAAAACATATTTGAGCTTAGGAAGAGTAATATATCGAAATGTTGACCAGATAGAAGCTGCGTCAATTTTGGCTGCCTGATAAAACTCTTGAGGTATTGAATTTAACCCTGCATAACTCAATAAAATTACTAATGGAGTCCAATGCCAGACATCCATTGCAACCATAGTCCACCAAGCTTGTCCTCCGTTCACAGCTGGGTTATACACAACACCTAATTTAGACATTATTACAGGCAATAGCCCAACATCAGGCCTGGTAAAAACCCTCCACATAATCCCAACAACATTCCAAGGAATTAACAAAGGTATTCCAAGCAAAATTAAAGCAATAACTGACCAAGATGTCTTTTGTTTCGGTAAGGTAAATGCTAAACCGATGCCTAATGGAATTTCAATTAAAATTACAATAAATGTAAATAAAAATTGTTTCTTTATCGATGACATAAATGCGGGATCCCTTAATGTACTGACATAATTTTGCCATCCTACTGGTTCAGCAAAGGTTCCTGCAAACAAATCTAACAAAGAATAATTAAACACCGTTATAAGCGGTACAACTGCAATAAGAAACATAATTACCAATGCCGGTAGCAGCAAAAACAAAACTCTCATATTTTTCATTGGTCCCACTCTTCTCAATATTTAATAATTAAAAAATTATTTCGTGATTAATACTCCATTTTCATAAATTCTTAAATTTACTTCATCTTCTGTTATACTAACCCAGGTTTCTTGACCTTCATTAATTTCTACTTCTCTTAAAACTTTTCCCTTAATTACTGTATCTCCCACTTTAAAAGTAAGAACCTTAAAATAACCCATATTTTCAATTGAAATTAATTTAGTTAGAAAAAAACCCTCTTTGGCCTCTTCCTTGCTATACCTAACATATTCAGGTCTTATCCCTAACTGAAGCATTCCTGTTCTGCCTTTTAAAATCTCTTTCATATTCTGAGGCATATTTATTTTAAAATCGTTAAAATCGAGCATGGTATCTTTAATAGAAAAATTATAAATATTCATTCCTGGTGTCCCAATAAACCAACCCACAAATGAAGTATTTGGATAATCATAAAGTGTTTCAGGAGTCCCTTCTTGAACTATATTCCCATCTTTCATCACTACTATTTTCTCTGCAAATGATAGAGCTTCATATTGATCGTGAGTTACATAAATCATTGTCATATTTAAACGCTGTTGTATTTTCTTGAGCTCTTTCCTTAAAAACCATCTCTGATGCAAATCAAGCTGAGTCATGGGTTCATCAAGTAGAATTATGGCAGTATCTTTACGAACAAGCCCTCGCCCTAAAGCAAGCAATTGTCTTTGTCCTGCATTCAATTTTCTTGGATTATCCCGAAGAAACTGTTCTATCCCAATAATTTTTGCGATTTCAATAACTCTTTCTTTAATCTCATTTTCCAATAATTTTCTGTTCCTTAGAGGGAACGCTAGATTACCATAAACATCAATCGAATCATAAACAACTGGAAATTGAAAAAGTTGAGCAATGTTTCTTTCTTCCGGGGACAAGTCGGTAACATCGGTGTCATTAAAAAATACCTTACCCTCAGTAGGTTTGAGTAAACCAGAAATTAAATTTAAAAGAGTGGTTTTCCCGCATCCTGAAGGACCAAGCAGTGCACCAGCACATCCATCTTCAAAAACTAAATCAATACCTTTAAGCGCTTCAGCGCCTTTTCTCCTTTTACCACCATAAACATATCTTATATTTTTTAGCCATATTTTAGCCATTATTAATATTCTCCAATTAATATCACTTTTTCTTCCTAATTTTCTATAGTGGGAGAAACAAACTCACCATTTGCTATAACTAGCTTCCTCGTTTTTTTATCAAAAATAAAACAATTTTCAAAATTAACAAATATTTTTACTTCTTCTCCAACATTAAATTGAAAATCCCGATTATTATTTATACATACAAGTTCCTTATTTTCCCATTGTAATCCCAAGGTTACTGTTGATACTGTTGACTCAAGAAAGTCAATTTTTCCCTTAAAAGAAAGACCATCACTCTCCTCTTCATTTATTTTAAAATCCTGGGGTCTTATTCCAATTATGTATTCGCCCTCTTTTAATCTGTTTTCAAATTTAATCGAATTTAATATAAACTTCTCTTCCTCGCCAACTTTTATAAAACATTTCTTATCATTCTTTACTAAATTACATTCCAACATGTTCATAAATGGATCACTAAAATGATAACCAACTTCAATTGAGCTTGGTTTCAAGTACACATCATTTGCTTGACCATACTGAATAATTTTACCTGCATTAAGAAACGCTATATGGGTAGACATCGAGAGGGCATCAACAGGTTCAGGTGTAGCATAAATAACTGTACATCCTTTGAAAATTGTTTTTAAATCTGTCCTTAGTTCTTCTCTTAACTTATAGTCTAAATTACCTAAGGGTTCATCGAGAAAAATAAACTTTGACCCTTTAACAAGAGCTCTTGCAATCGCCGTTCTTTGCTGTTCACCCCCACTTATTTCTCCGGGAAGACGCTTTAACAAATGACTAATTTTTAAACGTTGTGCTATTTGTTTAACTTTCTCATCAATTTCTGTTTTTGAATATTTTTTATTTAATACTCTTAGTGGAGATGCTATATTTTCATATACTGTAAGTGAAGGATAATTAATAAATTCTTGAAATACCATTGATATTTCTCTTTTTTGTACTGGTAAATCGGTCACATCAACTCCATCATAATAAACTTTTCCTTCTGTTGCTTTTTCTATTCCTGCCATTATTCTTAAAAGAGTAGTTTTGCCTGCTCCCGTAGGTGCTAATATCGTTGTAAATGATCCTTTTATAATTTCTAAACTTAAATTATCTAATATTGTTTTATTTTTATATTTTTTTGTTATATTTACCACTTTAATTCCCATAAATAACCTTCCTTGAAACTAAATAATTTATTTATTTAACAATGTTTCAAATTACTTTTTTACTTTCAACCTAATATTATTTTTTATTTTACGATTATTTTATCTATCTTCATTTCACCTTCTTCTATACAATTTTTTTTAAGATCCCATTTATTTGATAACTATTTTTTAATCCTGATTATCTTTAAATTTCCCTTATTTCTTAGGTTTTTCCTTCTTTTTTTAAATATCATTAACCTT
>Ga0334884_1004541_pt1:0-12500 | contig 14148 bp, 8 predicted proteins | sample GraSluR1_MG_7_FD_207215 | JGI IMG/M metagenome (GOLD analysis project Ga0334884, IMG submission 207215) | Sludge microbial communities from methane-producing bioreactor in Wageningen University, Netherlands - Granular Sludge_12_05 R1 | ecosystem: Engineered > Bioreactor > Anaerobic >...
ATAAAAACTATTATAAGCCACCACCCGAAGAAGAACTAAACATTCCACACATACTATATAAACTGACAAAGATTGATGAAAAAGAAAGAAAAAATAAGTTAGCAGGTATCATTGGCACCTGGAAGATATCTAGAGTCAAAACAGGAATGAATTATATCACATTCAACACTCCAGAAAGTAGCAGATCCCTCCTCAAATATATAAAATACCGCCATGACAACAATAAACCAATAAAAAACTTGGAAACGCCCCTATTCATCAACCACTTCCACAGGAAAATTAAACACTGCGGATACAGTGCACTTTTCCAACGTTTAAACGAAAAAGCCGGATTCGAACGCCGTTCAAATGAAGGAACAATACATAATGAGGGCAGATACTATATAACCAGTCACGTTTTGAGAAAAACCTTTACCACACTCCTCTATGGGGCAGGATGGGATAAACTCAGAGTAGACTGGCTTTTAGGCCACAGAATTGATGACGTTTCCTCAGCCTATTTTAAAATCAGACCAGATATCCTTTTGGAGGACTATAGAAAATCAGTAGGCGAACTATCAATAAAAGAAAACTACGAATATTGTGAAATAACCGACAAAGATTATCAAATGGCAATAGAACGAATCGAAGAACTAGAAAAACACAAAGACGATTATGTAGAAGCACAAAAATTAATGGACGAATTATTAACTTACAAAAATGTATTAGAAGAACTTAAAAAAAGAAGATAAATTATTGGAATAAACCGTACATAACCGATCCTATGCGTTACTTATCCTCTTTTTTTATTTTTTTAGGTACTTATCTAAAAATAATTCTATCATCAATAAAATATAAATTTAGTGAAATGCAGCTCTCCACTATAATACTATTAAATCATAGATTTGTAATGATATTTAATTATTTTCAGTATTTGAAATTACATTAATAATATTAATAAGATAATGGCTTCATATCATAGTAAAAAATAAAGCCCATAATATAACCATTCAAATATTTTTTTGATATGAAAAACAGACATGTCTAGAATAATTATAAAAATATGTTACATTTAATCTAGGGTTTTATAAATATCATTTATTACATTATATGCATTTTTCAAAATTTAGTTAGTTAGAATCTGATTAAAGCTTAGTTAAATCTTGAAAAGCTCTTTTTTACTATCATTTGAAGGGATGAACGAATCCCATTAAATCATACAAAATCACTTTTTATCATATAATGGGAAATGAATCAACTCTAACCAATCTTCTTTTTTATTATCAATTATTCTAAACGAGTTAATTTTCATTAAGATTGATTTAACTTCAAATAATTAACAATCTTTTTCAATTTACTTACTACATTCTTAGGCATATCTTTTATTTTCTTTAATTTTAAGATTTTTTTCTTATCAATCAAATATTCAATATTGTTGGGGCTGATTTTTAAAGCCATATCAATGCATTTCAATGATTCATCGAAATTATTTAGTAATAACCATGCTTTCGCCTTGAGCATGTATGCTTGATGAAATGTTGGGTTAATTTTTATTGCTTCATCAAAACATTGCAAAGCTTCATTAAACAGATTTTTATTCTTTAAATCCACTAATGCCATACCTTTATGATACCAGGCTTTATCACATTTAGGATCATTTTTTAATACTTCATCGAAGCACATTATGCCTTTTTCATACTCCCCAAGACTTCCAAAAAGATTCCCTTTATTAAGCCATGCTGTTGTGTAATTAGGTTTAATTTCTAGAGCTTTATCTAGGCAGTCAAATGCATTATTAGAATATCCAAGCTCAGCTAGGGTCAGACCCTTTTGAAGCCAAGAAACTTCATAACTTGGATTAATTCTTAATGACTCATCATAATATTTTAGTGCTTCAGTTGTTTTTCCAGACTGTTGAAGTGTTCGCGCTAAATTTTGATATGCAATATAATTTTCAGGGTCAACAACTATAACTTCTCCAAATTCATGAATAGCACTTTCAAGGTTTCCTCTATTTGAAAATAAAATTCCCATCAAAAGATGTGCATCAGAATTTTTAGGATCTAATGATAGTACCTTTATATATCTAAACATAGCCCCCTCAAAATCTCCCATAGTTGAAAGTAGGATTCCCCACTGATTATATAAATTTATACTTTTAGGATTAATTGCTTCAGCATCTTGAAAAGCATTTATTGCTTCATCAAAATTACCTTTTTGTCCTAAAGCAATTCCTAAATTTACTTTAGCCATGAAAAAATCAGGACTCAAATCTAGAACTATATTATAATGCTCAATTGATTCATCTAAATTGCCTAAACTCCTCAATAAATTGCCATAATTGGTGTGACATTCTTTGCATTTAGGATTTAAGCGTATAGATTCTTCATACTCACTTATTGCATCTTCAGCTTGTCTGTTATACCAAAGGGCATTTCCTAAATTGTAATGCGCTAAAAAACTCTTTGGTTCTTTTTTAACAGCTTTTTGGTATTCTTTCATTGCTTTTTTAGGTTGTTGAAGTCTGTTGAAAGCTGCCCCTAAATTTATCATATCAAAAAATGATTCAGAATCCATAATTCTAGCTTCTTCATACGTTCTAAGTGCATCATCGACCATACCAAGTTTTTCATATCCATATCCCTTATTTAAATGAATCCCTTTTGTTCTTTTGACATCGTTTAATGGCCTATATAGATTTTTATCTGTTTTTTCCTTATATAATTCTTCTAAATCTTTCCTCAACTCATCAAAATCATTATACCGGTCATCTGGATCTTTAGCCAAACATTTTTTAATAATTGGGGAAATAATTGAATCTACATTAGGAATTTCATCGTTTTGATGGGCTTTTTTCCATTCTTCCTGAGTTTCAGCATCAAAAGGAAGTTTTCCTTTGTTTACCATTTGGTAAAGTACTACTCCAAAGCTGTATATGTCGCTTCTAACATCTGCTTGACCAGAAAAGGTTTCAGGAGCCATCCATCCATAAGTGCCTGACATTACACCTCCATTATCATCCTCAAAAAGAGTCAATTCATGTTTAGAGGAATGATCTTTTTTTGTAATTAATTTTTGATTGTCCCATATTTTTGCTAAGCCAAAATCAGTGATTTTGAGTAATTTATCTTGTGTAATCATAATGTTGGCAGGTTTGATGTCTCGATGGGGGGATACACCTCGACAAAATGCATGATTTATCCCATAACAAAACTGTATTCCCCAATCTAATATCTGTAAATTGGATAAATCACTGTTTAGATAGTGTTCTAAAGTATTTCTATTATTATCATCGGGAGCTATTAATTCTATAAAAATAAAAGGCCTATCATTAATAACATCGAATAACATTGCGTTTACTATATTTGGATGTATTTCAAGATTGATCCATGCCAATGCTTCCTTTTTAAATTGATCAATAGCATCTTCAAAATTGATATATTCATCTTTAAATGTCTTTACAGCATTTATAGTGCCATATTTTTTCAATAAAACAATATAGACTGTGCCCATTCCACCCTTAATGATGCCAATAACTTCAAAATTCAAATCGGTTTCATAAGCAATTGGGCCAATTTCATCTCCAATTTGAATATCTCTGATCATCCATAACCCTCTTCTCTGTTTTTAAGTGATTTTTATTTTACCGATTAATATTATTACTAACTTATTTGGAGAAAAGTAATTAAAAGGGACTAATTAATAGATGGAATGCTATTTTAGATGGTAGTAAATTGAATAGGCCGAAGTATATTACATGATATTTTTGGTATGATTTTTTTCTTTGCTAAAAGAACCCAATGAATTTGAAATATTAATTCCATTCTAGCACTCATTAATTTACAGTGCTAAAGATGTGAAATCTTTTATAAGAAGTGTATCATCTTCTTTTAGTCAAAAGGATATTTATGAAACTTCATTAATAAATAATCTCTCAAGTAATTTTGGTAAGAATTCTCTTAAAAAATCAAGCCCCACCTTAATTTCATCTTCATCTGCTGTTCCTTCATGCAATAAAGTGCTCCTTGTATTATAAATTTCCTTAAGTTTTCTGGAAATAGTTTCGGGATCAGTTAAATCTACATTAATATCAACTATGCTTTTGATGTAACCTCTCATACTTGTTCCAATCGTTTGCTTTTTTAGTTCACCAAGTCGACTTTGAAGATGTTCAATATCTCTTCTTTCATCTGATTCTTTATCGTATTCAACCCTTTTTTTGTTTAATTCTGAATTAATCAAATTAATTACTTCTTTAGTGAATGTTGATACTTCAGAGTCAGGTATTAAAGCTTCTAGTGCTGAAACAAGAGTAATAAAAGTTGCATTGTCGCTTTCCTCAAATTGAGAAGTAGAATACAAATCAATAGCTAATTTTAATTTTTTATTATCGACTAATTTTTCGGGATTTGGAAAATCAAAAACTTCTTTTATACAGTCCATGAATATATTTGCACCTACACCTGCAGTAACTCTTACTTTACCCGCTCCAAACCTCATTAATTTTTTATTCGCGGGCAAAACAACAGTTTCATTTCCATCATACTGACCTTCAACACTATCCCAATCTACTTTTTCCAGCACTGGTTTTAATGGGTTATCATCATCAATGACAATTTCTTTATCATACAATTCAACCCCTTTTACAATGCTAGAATAATCAATTCCAATCTTATATTTTAGTGAAAACCAAAACAAAGAAGATTGTAGTTTTGAAAAAAATCGAATAGCTGATTCTTTATCTTTAAAATAAGAAATAACAATTACATAATAATAGTCAAAAGTTTCCAAGTGTAATGAATAATCATTGATAATAAAAGGATCCAATTTATCAATAGAAGAAATTTCCCTACCTGGAGCAACTGTAAAAGGGACATAAAGACTATATCGTTCTGCACCATTTCCTTCTGATCCAATTTTAATAGAAAACATCATAAAAACCCCATTTAATATAATTTTTAGTCAGATCATATGTCCAAAATAAATTCAATAGAATCTATTTTTCACTTGATGGCTTGAAAAAATTCAGAATCACTCCAAACAGGCTTTATCCTATCTAATGAAACTTCTTCTCTCAAGTTTGCGTATCTTATAGCTCCCAGTGTGGGATATACCCAGTAATGTTCTTTTAAAGTATAAACACGCAGGATCCAGATGTAAGCAGTCCTACCAGCCATGTAGTGTTTCACAGATCCTAGTCCAGATGCAATGTTTATCTGAAAGTATCCTACGTGTAGGCTTCTTCACAAACCCCTCCACAGATGCTAAGCATTTAATGAGAACTTTATTGTCCTCCTTATCCGGCTAGAGTTTGACTGGACAAAGTCCGGATATTTCCCCTGAAAACTATCCAATAATTATTTTTCAACGCATAACTCACAGTGGGATACAGTAAAAACTCAGTAACATTAGTCTTATAGTTTCGAATTATAATAGTCTGTTTTTCCTGGCTTAATGTTTTGGTGATTGCGATCATTTTTTAAGGCATTTGTGTGTTGATTTCATTAAATTCCCCCTATTCTAATATTTAAACAAAAAGTTACCATTAATTCCAAAATATGAAAATACACAGTTATATTCAGGTAATTCAATAATATCTTTTGAAGCACTAGTTTTAAGATCAAGTTTATTTAAAGTATTTTGTAATTGATCTTTACAGGTGCTAATCCTTCTCCTTCTTTGATTTTTTGCTTCAATTAGTAAAATTTTTAATTCTTCATTAAGAAAACCTAAAGCAAACCCATCTAAGTCAGTTAAAATTTCCCTTTCTTTATCATAAACTAATATAGGAGATAATGAAACTAAAAGTTTTCCACGATGATTTATATGATTTAATGTTCCTTTAAGAGCATTTAATTCCGTTTTACGTGAATCAGAAATTATCATGTTTTTAAAAATACTTTCTATTTTAGTAGGGGCAGATTTAGAGCCACTAACTGGTATAACATGAAATTCAGGATTGAACGTATCTTTAAATTCAAAATAGAGTTCGGGTTGCGTAATATATTTTAATATTTCGAATAATAATTCTTTAGATGGGTGATTAAAAACTCTATTAACACTGTCTTTTCGATGTTTGGTACTACTTATTAAATTAAAATGGAATTCTACAAAGTTCTTTAAGAAATGTCCTAATATCGTCATGTTTTTTTCTTGAGGAGAATTTTGAAAGATTCTTAAATTAATTACAAATTGGTTAATATTTGGAGAAGATTGGAACGTGGTTAAACAGTTGCTTTTACCAAATAATCTATTCCATTTTTCTTCTTCCTCGAAAGAAAGTTGTAATTTAAAATTATCTTTTAAAATAGGGTCCATACTTAAATCAAATAAAATTTGAAGAGTATAATCATCATCAGTGATTTTGATAGGTTCAAATTCATCTGATTCAATCAAATACTTTTGAATCATCGAATATCTGGAAAAATTTTTTTCATCTAATTTAGCTTGAATTCTTATGGAATGCTTTCCTAATTCACTAATCGACTGAGGGGAGTGGTAAAGACCAATGGAAAGTAAATCATCAAATGAAGCTAAAGTTTTAATTATTTGACTTTCAGGTTCTAGAAAAATATCTCTATAATAATCATCTAAATTAAGGAATATCTTTGATATGTCAAAATTTACTGGGAAGGGAGCATACTGCGAATCTAAAAATAAATATGAGATTTGTCTAATCCTCCTGAAAGCAGATTTTAGCTTATATCTCCTATTTGCTAAGTTTTCATCATCAGGTGAAAACAAATAGAAATTTAAAATTTCTTGTAAGAATTCAGCAAACTTTGTACTTCGAGTATCATAATCGTTGAATCTGTGATATCTACCTAAATGGAAACTAATTAAAATTTTGTGAACACTATAAATATCCTCATTTGTAAGTACCTTGTTAAAAAATTGTTTTTCCTTTGATCTTAATCCATTTTTAAATGCATTTCTTGGTCGTGACGATTGTTTAAAAATTTTTAATAAACCTCGCTCTGATGCAAAAGTTCCGGGTAGATGTCCAGAATTAAGTAATAATACCCATATTTGTAATATTTCTGCACCAGAAGTCCTATAACCTAAAAATTCTGTTCTTGTTGAAGATAAACCTAATCCCCTTGCCAAATATAGTTCTTTAAGTCGATTAATAAGAGATAATTGTAAAATAACATATTCCCATCTGGGATGATGAGCACCTTCATACACATTTCTAACAACACCTAACTGGTCAATATTTTTAAGTCTTTTAATATGACCATAATTATTGAGAAGGTTATAACATTTAGTAGCATAGGGGTAAAGTTCAACATTAAGGCGCCCTAATTGAGGTAAAAAGTAATTGAATCTTTTTTTATCCATCTACATCCCTAACAAAACATTTGTTGTAATAATCCTTTTTTAAATTCTTTGTTTATTCCCAATTCTTTGTTTAATTTTTCTATTTTAATATCAATTAAAGATAAAAACTCAGCTATTTTTGTTTGTTCTGGAATTGATGGGAAACGGATAGTCAATTTTTTATATTCTTCTGCATTAATCCCTGGTTGTCCAGATCTAACAGACATTACATTTACCCAATTTGCATAATCTTCTTGAATAGTGTTATAAAAGACGAATTTAGAATTAGCTTTATTTATATTGAATTTAATCAAAAAACCGGCAAAATAAAGCTTCTCATCGTTTTTGTCATATAAATAACTTTTTCCAGTACTAGCACCCGTTCTAGCAAAAACTATATCGTTTTCTTTTAATAAGAATTTATCATCTAAATCACCATTAGGAGAACATAAGGGGTTCGGATCAAACTTATGGGTGTTTTCAGATATATCTGTGATCCTGATATACTTATTTTCTCCATCAAAGTCTCTTGCAGCAGCGTTCATCCCATACATGCAATCTGACGCAACTTCTCCCAGTTTCTTCTCTTCCCATTCAAGATAATCTTCCCCATTTTCATCCTTAAATCTTAATTTCTGACTGAAAATCTGCTGCATTATTCCTTTTTTATAAGTTTCCCAAAGCTCTTGTTTTTTCTTTAATAAGTCTATTTTACTGTCGACTTTTGATAGAAAAGAAGCTATTTTTTCTTGTTCGAGTATGGAAGGGAAGGGAAAATTTAATGACTTAACTATTTTAGCTGATAAGTTCCCTTGACCTCCTTGCAAGTAAGTACGTGTGATTTTCGGTTTTTCCTTTAAAAAATAGTTATATAAAAAGATATTATTAGCATTGGTTTGTATATTTAGAACAGCCTGATTAATTGCACCATTAATCTTCGCAATAGCAACCTCACCACTCGTAGCTCCATACAGTGCAAAAAGAATGTCTCCTTTTCTCACAATCTTAGCTGAAGAATTATTTAGCCCTTTTTCACTAATTAATTGTTCTGTTTTGTCTTTGTCTATTTCTCCAGACTTAATAAAGGGAATATTACCATTATAAAATTCTTTTTGGGTAGTTAAAGGAGTTCCTCCAGAAAAAAATCTCCCTATATCTGCTAATCTTTTTTCTTCCCATTCCCCACTAAACTCAGGAAATCTTAATTTAGGCACACTCACCCCGATCACCTCAAAATTGGAGCTCTAATGCCCAACTCATCACAGTATTTTTCAATTTCCTTATCTACTTCTTTCATCTCTTCTTCCAGAGATTCCAGTTCCTCAACCACTGCATCAAGGTCCACTGGTTCTTCTTCTTCAAAAGTGTCCACATAACGGGGAATATTTAGGTTATAATCATTTTCTTCAATTTCCTCAAGAGTAGCTGCATGTGCGAACTTATCAACATCTTCCCGTGCCTGATAAGTGTCTATGATCCGCTTTACATCTTCATCCCTCAACCTGTTCTGATTTTTAACTTTCTCAAAGTATTTGGAAGCATCAATGAAGAATACATCCGCATCATCTTCCCTGCACTTCTTAAATACCAGAATAACTGTGGGAATGCTTGTTCCATAGAAAACATTGGCAGGGAGTCCTATTACTGCATCCAGATAGTTTTTTTCTTTGACCAAGTATTTCCGTATGACTCCTTCTGCTGCTCCTCTGAACAGTACACCATGGGGAAGTACTATTGCCATGGTCCCGTTTTCATCTAGGTGGTAGATCATGTGCTGGACAAAGGCAAAATCTGCCTTGCTTTTAGGTGCTAGTTTTCCATAGGCGCTGAACCTCTCATCATCTAGGAAACTCTTATCACCGGACCACTTGGCTGAGAAAGGGGGGTTGGCTACTATTGCATCAAATTTCATTCCGAAGTGTAGTGGGTTTTCAATGGAATCGCCCTGCTGGATGTTAAAGTCTTCAAACCGGACATCGTGTAGTATCATGTTCATTCGTGCCAGGTTGTAGGTGGACTGGTTCAGTTCCTGGCCAAAAAATTCGCCAATCTTGGCTTCCTTGGAAACCCTTAAAAGGAGAGATCCTGAGCCGCATGTGGGGTCATAAACGTTCTTTAAGTGGTTCTTGTTGAGAGTGACAATCTTAGCAAGTATTTTCGATACCTGTTGTGGTGTGTAGAATTCTCCGGCTTTTTTCCCTGCACTGGATGCAAACTGAGATATTAGGTATTCATAGGCATCTCCCAGTATGTCACGCTCTGCATCCCCTAATTTGAAATCAATTTCTGATAAGTGCAGGAGGACTTTAGAGATGATTTTGTTCTTATCATCCTCGCTTTTTCCCAGCTTGGATGATTGCAGGTCAACATCTTCAAAGAGGTTCACGAAGTCTTCTTCACTCTCATGTCCCATGGTGGAGTTTTCTATCTGATTCATAGCAGTATGGAGATTATCCAGGATGAATTCCCCATTTTTAGCTTTCATTATGATGTTTTTAAACAAGCATCGGGGTTCCAGGAAGTATCCCAAGTTTTCTATGGCTTCAGCTTCCACTTCTTCTTTTAATTCAGGGTCTTCAAAGGCCTCTTTAAAGGTGACTCCGTCCTCTTTAAGTTCACGGTTGAGGTAAATTTCTATTTTTTCTGAAAGGTATTTGTAGAATATGAATCCCAGCATGTAGTTTTTAAACTCATTGGCATCCATGTTACCCCTTAGTTCATCTGCTATGGCCCACAATTTTGTTTCCAGTTTTCTCTGATACTCAGACATGTAAATCTGACTCCCATATATCAATCAATTATTAACTATAAATCCATTTTTTTACCAGCTGAATTTATCAACTAGCTCCACGATTAAATCTTTAATCCTCTGCAATTTGGATCGTCTTTCTTTTAACCCTAATTTTTCTTGGAATGAAGTTTTCACGGCGTCATTCCTGATTTTCCCTGAAAATTCGTACTCTGCAATAACGGCTTTGGTTATATCATGGTCTAGTTTTTCTTCTTCTAATAAATTATTAACTGCTTTTTTCTTCTCTTTATCTATGTAGTTTTCAAAGTGGGATTCAATTTTATCCTTATCCTCTATCTGAGGTATGGTGCGTTCTATGAATTGTTCTATAAGGTCAATTTTACTTCTAAGATCATGGCTGCGTTCCATAGTGTCCAGGATGAATTCTTTGTCTTTTTCGAATGATGGGCTGTCGATATCCAGTTCTTTTATCAAGGTTAGGATATAGGACACGTTTATGTTGTCCCGGCGGACTAGTTCCACTTCAAAGTCCACATCATCGAGAACTGACACCTTTTCTGGGGAGGTGTCCTGTTTATATTTTTCATAGATGTCCAGATATTTGCTTAAGTAATCATTAAATGCCTGTTCAGATAGGTGCAGATCATCGAAGGTGAACTCAGTAAACACAGATAACTTGGTGTGAATGCGCAGTAATTCCCTAAAGATCTTAACAAATTCAGCCACTTCCTTTTCAGAAGGTAACGAATCAACATCACCTACATAAGGTGCAAGTTCCATTAAAAAATTCAATACTTTGTTGAAATCATCTGCATATTCTTCATAAGATTTCATTAACACATATTCTGAGGCACTTTCATCAGAATATAACCTTATCGATTCATCTGTGGCTTTTTTCAGATTTCTGAAGCAGATTATGTTTCCATGTTTCTTCTTCTCATTTAAAACCCGATTGGTACGTGAATAGGCTTGGAGCAATCCATGGTACTTGAGGTTTTTATCAACATACATTGTATTAAGGAGTTTACTGTCGAATCCTGTGAGGAACATGTTAACCACAAGTAGGATGTCTATCTGTTTGTCCTTGGATCTTTTGGAAACATCCACATAGTACTCATTGAAAGTGTCGGTTGAGTAGTTAGTGCCGAACATGCCATTGTAGTCCTGGATGTACCTTTCTAGCTTGTCACGGGAATGTTCATCACCTTTAATCTCCTCATTAGCGTCAAAGGAGAAAATAGCAACAATGTTCAGGTCATGGACTTTCCTCTGGAAGATTTCATAGTATTTGGTTAAAACATCTATGGAACTAACAGCAAATAGAGCATTAAACTCCCTGTTGTAGGTCTTAAGGTCATGGTTAGCTATAATATAATCAACGATTTTCTCCATCCGTTCCTCGGATTCCATGAGTTCCTTTCGGTCAATATCCTCTACTTCAATGTCCAGGGTTGCCTTGTTCCTGTAACGTCCCACATATTCCACTGAGAAACCTAAAACATTCTCATCCCGTATTGCATCTTTAATCACATAACTGTGTAATCGGTCATGGAATAGGCTCTTGGTGGTCATACCATCCACTGAGTTTATAGCAAAGATGGGTGTTCCAGTAAATCCAAAGTACTGCAGGTTGGTGAAGAAACTGGTTATCACATCATGCATCTTCCCAAACTGGCTACGGTGACATTCATCAAACATCAAAATAGTCTTCTGATCCTTGACCCGTTCTATGGCCTTATGTCTGGCCACTGCACGAGATAACTTCTGAATAGTGGTTATGATCAGTTTGTCCGGTCCTAGAAGCTGCTTTACCAGGGTTTTGGTGTTGTCGGTGGAGTCCACTGACCCCTGGCTGAAGCTGTTAAACTCCTTAAAGGTCTGGTAGTCCAAATCCTTCCTGTCCACCACAAAAATAATCTTATCAATACCGGGTTCCTCTGCCAGGATCTGGCTCACCTTAAATGAGGTTAGAGTTTTTCCACTGCCTGTTGTATGCCACACATAACCATTACTGGTGGTGTTCAGTGCCTTATCCAGAATGGCCTCCACAGCATAATACTGATAAGCCCTTAAAACCATCAAAGACTTGCTGGTCTCATTTAAAACCGTGTACCTGGCCACCATTTTAGATAAATGGCATCTTTCTAGAAAAGTATCTGCAAATTCATTTAAACTGGAAACATTCCTGTTATCCTTATCCTTCCAAGAAAAAGTGTATTTAAAACTTAAATCTTTATTATTGGCAAAATATTTGGTATTCACTCCATTACTAATCACAAATATCTGAATGAACTGAAATAAGCCACGATAAGAGTGGTGACGGTAACGTTCTATCTGGTTGAAGGCAACTTTAAGTTCAGCACCCCTCTTTTTTAACTCAATCTGAACCAATGGAAGACCATTAATCAGAATAGTGACATCGTAACGGTTTTCATAGGTCTTCTTCATA
>Ga0334884_1004546_pt1 | contig 14141 bp, 10 predicted proteins | sample GraSluR1_MG_7_FD_207215 | JGI IMG/M metagenome (GOLD analysis project Ga0334884, IMG submission 207215) | Sludge microbial communities from methane-producing bioreactor in Wageningen University, Netherlands - Granular Sludge_12_05 R1 | ecosystem: Engineered > Bioreactor > Anaerobic >...
GGTTCCAAAAAAATGTGTATTTTTATCCATTGTAGAAAAGTTTTTGGCGAAACAAAACTACAAAAAACGAAGAAGCCAGACTTATGCGCTGGCTTCTTTAAAAAGTTTTTATCGGACAACAGTGATAAGATATTGTAAATACACTATCTTTATAGTCGAAATAAAGCATTTTATGTATCCATTTAACCTGACCAATCATGAAAAACACTCAATTCTTTCTATGCTGCCTTGTTAGCGTCGTTTTAATCGCCGCATGCAGTGGAAACAAAACACCCGAAGAAATGATAACCGGCACCTGGGAAATAACCAAAGCGGAAGGCAGCTTTGCCGATATGAATTTGGGAACCATTTACACATTCGATGGCAAAAACGAGCTAATCATGTCGAAAGGAGCCTTCGAGAATAAAGCCGAATACAAAATTATTGCCGACACGCTGCAATACTCGGTAGGCTCGGTTAGTATTTCGGTACTTTACAAAATTGACGATGACAAACTGAATCTTGAAATAATCGACGGCGATCAAAAATTTGAACTTACCCGTAAAAAAGAATAGAATTCAAGATTATATAGTTTAACTAACTGTCATATTTACAATTAATTAAAACTACTTATCAGAAGTATTACTTTTGCACCGAATAGTAACACATTTTAGGGCTGATAATTTTATTTTCGGCTTTTAGCGATTTAATTGCTTTATCGACCTGAGCCTTATCTATTCCTGCTTTGGCTGCAATTTCGGCCGATTTCATCATGTTTTCTGATTGTTTCAGGGTGTCGAATACAATTTGTTTTGTGTCCATAGCTTATTTTTTTTGTTATTATTTTCTATTTTAATTTCTCTCTGAAGTAGCTTTTCATTTTATCGAGTTTGGGTTGAATGGTAAACTGGCAATAGGCATTGTTTGGATTTTTTGCAAAATAATCCTGATGATAATCTTCTGCCCGATAGAACTCGCTAAGTTTGTCGATTTGAGTTACAATGGGATTCTTAAAGACGCGCAATTTGTTTAATTCTTTCACGATATCAGTAGCCGACGCAGCCTGTTCGTGAGTGGTGTAGAAGATTACAGAACGATACTGAGTGCCAACATCCATTCCCTGACGGTTCAGCGTTGTAGGATCGTGCACGGTGAAAAACACTTGCAATATTTCTTCGAACGAAATTTTATTTTCATCGTAGTGTATCATTACCACCTCGGCATGTCCGGTGTTGCCATCGCAAACTTCGCGGTATGTTGGATTTGGAGTTATTCCTCCGGCATATCCCGAAACCACTTCTTCTACCCCATTAAGGGTTTCGAAAACGGCTTCCAAACACCAGAAGCAACCGCCACCCAGCACAATTTTATCGTGCGATACCTGTGCATTTCCATGAATTGACGCCATAAACAATACTATTATTAAGCAGTATTTCACACGCAAATAAATTTTCAACTTTATTGAATAACTGCAAAAACAGGCATTTGTTCAAACAATGCGCTGGTTGCATAGCCCATTACACAAATAGACAAAAGCTAGTTACCCATTTCGGCGATAAATTTAACGCGCACCAGACGAACTTCCTCTTCGCTATATTCGTTCTCTCCCAGTTCTTTAAGCGCATCCTCAATTGATTCGGTGTCGGCTTCATCTCTGAAGTAGTTATAAATATCGTCGATATGCTCCTGATCCATGATGCTATACAGATAATAGTCGATGTTCAGTTTGGTGCCTGCGTTCACAATGGCTTCTATTTCATGAATCAATTCAATCATCTCCAACCCTTTGGCTTCGGCAATGTCGTCGAGAGGCATTTTAAGGTCGATGCTTTTAATAATATACACCTTATTACCTGACTTGTTCACTACCGATTTTACAATCATATCTTGTGGTCGCTCGATTTCGTTCTCAACCACGTGTTTATGAATAAGTTCGATGAACTGTTTACCATATTTCTGTGCTTTTCCAACACCAACGCCCGAAATTTTGGTCAGTTCATCCATTGTAATGGGATATTGAATTGCCATATCTTGCAGCGAAGGATCGCTAAATATTACAAAAGGAGGCAAATTAAGTTGCTTTGCCATTGCCTTACGCAAATCTTTGAGCAGCGAGAACAACACCGTGTCGGCTGCAGCGGTGCCTCCTGTAATGTTTTCGCTTTTCTCGTCGTTATCGTCGTAATCGTGGTCTTTGGTCATCATAAACGATCGCGGATTCTTCATGTATGCACGTCCTGCTTTTGTAATTTTCAGCAGTCCATAGTTCACGATTTCTTTTTCGAGTAATTGCGCCACAAGGGCCTGGCGTATTAATGCCTTCCAAAACTTTATGGGCTGAGCATCTCCTATTCCAAAGATTTCGAGCTTATCGTGTTTAAATGTGCTTATTTCGGCATTGCTTTTACCATACAACACATTGGCAACATGTTCGGCCTTACATCTTTCTTTCAGCACATCAATCACTTCTAGAAGCAAACTCAGCTCATTTCTGGCTTCGAATTTGGGTTTAGGATTCAGGCAATTGTCGCAGTTTCCGCAATCTTCTTCCATCACCTCGCCAAAATAATTCAGCAATTGCCTGACACGACACACCGACGATTCGGCATACGACACCGTTTCGAGCAGTAATTGTTTGCCAATTTCCTGTTCGCTAACCGGTTTATTTTGCATGAATTTCTCCAATTTTTGAATATCGTCGTAGCTATAGAAAGCAATGCACTTGCCTTCGCCGCCATCGCGACCTGCACGTCCGGTTTCCTGATAGTATCCTTCGAGACTTTTAGGGATGTTGTAGTGAATAACGAAACGAACGTCGGGCTTATCGATACCCATACCAAACGCAATAGTGGCCACAATAATGTCGGCTTCTTCGTTCAGGAACATATCCTGATTGCGCGATCGTGTGGGTGCATCCATACCGGCGTGATAGGGCAATGCTTTAATGTCGTTTACCACCAGACTCTCGGCAAGTTCTTCCACTTTTTTGCGGCTCAAACAATAAATAATGCCCGATTTCCCCGGGTTATTCTTGATGTATTTAATAATTTCTTTGGTGGTATGCTGCTTGGGTCTCATTTCATAGTACAGGTTGTGTCGGCGGAACGAAGACTTAAACACCTGAGCATCGAGCATATCGAGGTTCTTTTGTATGTCGTGCTGCACTTTTGGTGTAGCTGTTGCGGTAAGTGCAATAAGCGGGGCTTTACCGATTTCGTCGATAATAGGCCTGATGCGACGGTATTCAGGACGAAAATCGTGACCCCATTCCGAAATACAGTGGGCTTCGTCGATGGCATAGAAAGAAATCTTTACTGTCTTTAAGAAATCGACGTTTTCGCGTTTGGTAAGCGATTCGGGGGCTACATACAGCAGCTTGGTTTTACCTTTCACCAAATCTTCTTTCACCCGCATAATTTCGGGTTTCGACAGCGACGAGTTCATAAAATGAGCCACACCATCTTCGGTGCTGAAACCACGCATCGAATCGACCTGATTTTTCATGAGTGCAATCAGTGGCGAAATAATTATCGCGGTGCCTTCGTACATTAGAGCAGGCAACTGATAGCACAACGATTTTCCTCCTCCAGTTGGCATCAGCACAAATGAATCGTAGCCTTGCAGCAGACTAATGATAATTTCTTTTTGCGGCCCCTTAAAGGTGTCGAAACCGAAATATTTCTTTAGTAAATCATAGATTTGTTTTTCCTCAAATTTCATTACATATTCTTAATATTGTTCTAACTCAAAATTAATACATTTAAAACATCTCTTACAAACTTATATTATTTTTTTTTATTGCGACTAAAAAAAAATCAAATACAATAATTATCAGGTCTGCATTGTTGATTAATTAGACTACGCAAGCTGATTAAAATAGAGCATCATTGTTATTTTTGCATTATAAACATTGAATTATCATTGTTATGACAGTTGATAAGATAATAGGAACAGCGAGAAAAACCATTGAGCAGGAAATTACAGCACTTCAGTCGCTAACCGATTTTTGCGATAAGAGTTTTGCTGAAGCAGTGCAGTTGATTGCCAACAGTAAAGGGCGTTTGGTGCTTACCGGTATTGGGAAAAGCGCAATTATTGCCGAGAAAATTGTTGCCACGCTTAACAGCACCGGAACTCCGGCAATTTTTATGCATGCTGCCGATGCCATTCACGGTGATTTGGGAATTATTCAACCCGACGACATTGTATTGTGTATTTCGAAGAGCGGAAATACACCCGAAATTAAGGTGCTAATACCCCTTATTAAGCGAATGGGTAATGTACTTATTGGCATGGTGTCGAATCAAACCTCGTATTTGGCTTCCGAATCTGATTTTGTAATTCGAGCCACAGTAGCCCACGAAGCCTGCCCTAACAATCTGGCCCCCACCAGCAGCACTACTGCCCAACTGGTAATGGGCGATGCCATTGCAGTTTGTCTGCTCGAACTTAAAGGGTTTTCGATGGACGATTTTGCACGAATACATCCGGGAGGATCCTTAGGCAAAAAGCTCTATTTGCGGGTTAGCGACCTTTATAAATTGAATCAGGCGCCTAAGGTTATTGCTTCCGACAGTATCGACAAAGTTATTGTCGAAATTTCGGGGAAGCTGCTCGGCGCCACTGCTGTGGTTGACAACGAAAACGCTATAATAGGCGTGATTACCGATGGCGATTTGAGGCGAATGTTACAAAACAATCTTGATGCAATACATCGATTATGTGCTGCCGACATTATGACAAAAATGCCAAAGAGTATCGACTCAAACGAGCTGGCCATCAAAGCTCTTAGAATTATTGAACAACACAATATCACGCAAATACTGGTTACTCACAACAACAAGTATGCAGGCATGGTTCATTTGCACGATTTAATACGGGAAGGCGTAGTATAACACCTGATTCATATTACTTTTTATGAGAACACCGAAAAAGACATTACTCACATTTTTTGCTATAAGCAGTTTCTTAAACCCAACATGTGCGCAAGATATGCTGATACCCTCCGACAAGCCCAAAGTGGTAGTTGGAATTGTAGTGGAACAAATGCGCTACGATTATCTCACACGTTATTGGGACACATTCGGTGAAGACGGTTTTAAAAAGTTAGCTGTTTATGGTGCCAATTGCCAGAACACGCATTTGAACTATGCCGTTACCCAAATTTCGCCCGGCTATGCAAGCATTTCAACCGGAGCGGAACCATCGGAGCATGGTATTGTTTCCGATTATTGGTATGTGCCTCTTACCGGAAAAAAAACAAGCAGCATCGACGACGACAAAGTAAAAGCCGTAGGCATGAAAGCATCGAAAGGAGCCTTCTCTCCCATTCAAATGCTGGCACCTACATTCAGCGACCAGATTAAACTGGCCAATAAAGGTAAATCAAAAGTAATTTCGCTGGCACTGAACCCGCAGGGAGCCATTCTTAGCGGAGGTTTTTCAGCTAACGCAGCCTATTGGTTCGATACCGAGTCGGGAAACTGGGTCAGCAGCAGCTATTATGTTAATCAACTCCCCGATTGGGTTGAGCAATTCAACAAAAGAGAGTATGCCAAGCTCTATATGTCGCGTACATGGAGTTTGCTTTTGCCCTATGAGAACTACACTGCATCAGATGGCGACACCAGCGTTTACGAATATGGCATAAACGGGATGTATAAAACCTTTCCGTATGTGTATCAGGATATTCAAAAGACAGTAAAAAACTATGAACTTCTGCTCAGTGTACCCGAAGGCAATACACTCACAACCGATTTTGCAGTAAATGCATTGATAAATGAACAACTCGGCAGCAACCATCACACCGATTTTCTATTTGTTAATTACTGCGTTACCGAGAATATTGGCAAATATTACGGACCCAATGCTATTGAGACTCAAGATGTTTATCTGAGACTTGACAAGGAAATAGCCCATTTGATTTCGGTGCTCGAAGACAATTTAGGAAAAAACAATGTTCTTATTTACCTAACCTCTACCAGCGGCGTAAGCGATGTGCCTTCGTATTTGACCAATAATAAATTGCCCGCAGGAATATTTAAACACCATTACATCACAGCCTTGTTGAACTCTTACATTAAAGCCCTGTATAGCGAAGGGAAATGGATTATTGATTTTGCCAACCAACAAATTTATTTAAATCGATTGTTGATTGAAGACTCTAAAATATCGCTGCAAGAAATGCAGGATAAAGTTGCGTCCTTTATTATCAACAGCGAAGCGGTTGCCTATTCAATGGGAGGCGTATATCTTGCCACACAATCGTATAACGATGGTTTAAGAAAGAAAATGCAAAATTCATATCATCCAAAGCGCAGCGGCGACATCATGATTGCACTAAAACCGGGCTGGCTCTTCGACATCAGCTATTCTACCGATCACTGCAGTGGGTATGCCTACGACACTCATGTACCCTTGCTTTGGTATGGTTGGAAAGTGCGTAAATCGACAATATATGACGCGGTGAACATTACCGACATTGGGCCTACTATATCGCAGATGCTTCAAATGCCTATGCCGGCTAATGCCAGCGGGAAACCGGTGATGGAATTGCTTCGTAAATAAATCTTTTGTGCAACACGGGCTGCAGCATTTTAGTAATTGAGCCAAAACTATTATTTTTACAATAAATATTTCGAAATGCTATACAACGAAATTTGTTTTAACACAAGTGGCTCGATTTGCGAAATTATTCTGAACCGTCCATCGCGAAGGAATGCCATAAGCCTTAGCATGCTGCAAGAGTTACACCATGCAACAAAACGTCTGTCGGGCTTGAACCATATCAATGTAATCTTGTTGCGCAGCAACGACCCTGATTTTTTTTCGGCAGGTGGCGACTTACGCGACATTGTCTCCGTTTCAAACGAAGAAGCCTATGAGTTAGGCAACCGAGTTTCGGAGGTTTTCGGATCTTTTACGCGTTTACCACAAGTAGTTATCGCCTGCATGAAGGGCAAGGTTATGGGTGGAGGCGCCGAATTATGCTTATATGCCGATATCAGAATTGCCCACGAAAATCTGTGTTTTGTGCTACCCGAAGTGCAACACAACATGATACCCGGAGCAGGTGGCGTCAGCATGCTCAGCCGAATAAGCGGCATTGGGAACAGCCTCTATATGCTGCTAACGGCCAGGGAGATAAATGCTGTTGAAGCAAAGAATATGGGTTTGGTTCAAGATGTTTTTTCTGACAACAATTACGAAATGTGTATTGCAGAGCTGTGCACAAAAATTTCGTCTAGCCCAATCGAAATAATCGATACGGTAAAAAGACTCGCATGGAACAATTTGTCGGAACCCATCGGGTATTGCCTGAACATGGAATCGAAAGAGTTTGGCAGCCTGTTAAACCGGTTTGGCCGCAATAGAATTGAAGCTTTTTTCGAAGCAAAAAACAAAAAAATAAAATAAGGCATACTACTTAATATGAATAAAAAACCACAATACGAGAATTATATTTTTAGCGGCACCGGATATGCACTCGGAAAATACCGTATCGACAACAGTGTAATTGAATCGGCAATAAAAACCGGGTATCTTACCGGATTCGATGCCGAAAGAGTATTGCAATCGGACGATTACAAACAATTTGCTACGCACAACAGCCATGTTTCGCCTTTTGAATATATGGCAGGTGAACTCATGGGTTTTAAGTGCAGGTATCATGTGGTTCCATTTCCTCCAGTGACATCACGCTACAAAACGGCAGAAACCAGTCTCGATTTATGCGTAAGGGCAACCGAAAGTGCCCTAAACAATGCAGGCATACATCCCGAACAAATCGGGGCCTGGCTGGTTTCAACGGCTACTCCACATGAACAAGCTCCGGGCCTGGCCGAAACACTAAAAGCCCATTTTACCCAATACAGCAACAAAACTCAGTGTATGACCCTGACATCGGCCTGTGTAGGGTTTAATTACAATCTCGAAAGAGCCGTTTTGTTTTTGAAAAACCATAGCCACATACAGCATGTGGTGCTTGCTCATAGCGAGGTGATGTCGGAGCTGTTGGTGAACGAATCTGATTTTGTGCCTTTTGTTACCTTTGGCGATAGTGCTGCCGCAGTAGTGCTGAGCAGGTCGTTTTCTGATTCGCCCGAGGGTATTCGCAACATAATCAATGCCGAAGACCTGAGAATGATCGACTTTTTAGGCGCAAATCGCAAGGGCGATTTATACATGAATGCCCGAATGGTAAAACGCAGGGCTGTACCCAATATAGCGGCTGTATTTACAAGTCTTTGCGACAAAATGCAGCGCTTACCCGGTGATATCGATTGGTTTATTCCGCATCAAACCGGAAATGCCATTGTGCACGGTGTGGCCGAAGCCTGCAATGTAAGCCGCGAACGATTTTTCCAGGAGGTGCAATACAATTTAGGCAATCTTTCGGGAGCCTCGGTGCCGGTTTCTATAGCCTTGCTCATGCAAACGGAGCGTTTGAAGCCAAAACAGATTTTGTTGGCTGCCGTTGCAGGTCTTGGCGGTGAATACGGAGGATTCAGTTATATTGTACCCGAAAACATTCCTGCAAGCGAACCCATATTAAGCCTTTCCGAAAAACGTGTGCTTGTTACCGGTGGCAGCGGTTCGCTTGGAGCTGCCATAGCATTGCAAATGGCTTTACAGGGAGCACATGTAATTGTGCATTACAACAGCAATGGTGAAAGAATCTCGCAGCTTCAGCGCGAAATGCAAGCTTGTGCCGGTAGGCTGCGTTTTCTGAAAGCCGATTTTGCAAAACCCGAAGAAGTTGATACTATGATAGAAACGCTGCGCAGCGAAAATAGAAGAATCGATTACCTGATACACACCGCAGCCATATCAGGAAAAGTGGAGCGTTTAGGCAATATTTCGGAAATCGAAATGCAATCGGCCTATAACATCAATTATCGAATGCCGGTATATATCAACGAAAAACTTTTCGATTTAGTTAGCGAAACCATATTGTTCACGGGATCGGTTGCCGAAGATGCACAGTTTTCGGGTTCGGCCCCTTACGTTGCCTCAAAAAAAGCACTTCGCTCCTATGCCGTCGATTTTTCAACGCGAGCCTATAACAATGGTGTGAGATGCATCTACTATATGCCCGGCATTATCGGTGCGGGAATGGGCGATTTGTTGAACGAGGCACAAAAAAAAGCAGCCATGAACCAAATAGGACAACATGATTTAATTGATGTTAACGACATTGCACTTAGAATGACCAAAGCGGTTTATCTGCCCAGGGTGATGTGTACACGCAGCAGCATCGAAAACCATCTACGCGTTATTAAAGACGGGTATTATAATTTTTAATAATATGAGGGTGTTGCATCAACATACACAGCTTCTTACCGAATTGGCAATGCTAATCGAAAGATGCAAGCACGAATTGGCCGAAGCTAACAGCGATGACGTACGCACCAACTTTGGAGTTAATGCCGACAATGTAGAACGGGGCATTGCCACACTGCGCAGCTATGCCAGCATGCATATCGACACAAAGAGGCTGCCTCGCGGAGGCATTGCCATATATTCATGCTATGGCGACCCATCGCTGGTTACATTAGGAATGAGCCTGGCCCCCGCCCTGTTGGCCAACGGAAGTGAACTGCCGATTTATCTTTACTTTCCATCGCTACTGAAGGCCTACAAAGAGGTGTTTTTGCAAATGATTTCGAAAAACGATAGTTTTAGGAACATACATGTAATTGATAGCAGCAAAGCGTTTTTCGACAAGGCAATAAACGACCCCATCGTTGATACATGCCTTGTGTATGGAGACGAATGGATTGATGAGTATCTGGTTCCTTTCAGAGAAAACAAAAAGAACCTCTTGTTTTTTGGACCGGGGAACAATACTGCTGTGATAACCGACAACGATAACATGCAGGCACGTGCCAACGATATTGCAACAATGGCATGTATTTTATCGGGTCAGGCAGCTGTGTGCCTAAAACGTGTAGTATTGAGCGATACAGTGAATGCCTCTGAATTTACGAATATGCTTAAATCGGCCATGATGAAGCAGAAGAAAGGCTTAAACCCGCATACCGATTTTGTTACTCCAATTCTGTATCACAGCCTTGTAAGCCATGCCGAGCATATGATAGAACACGCTGTGAACAACGGTGCCGAAGTCTGGAGTTATTCGGCAATTGATACTGTGTTCGGAACCTTGCTAACACCTTCGTTGATTATTGAACCCGACCTGAACTCACAGTTATGGCAAAACTACCATTTCATACCGGCATTAAGCCTGATTAGTTGCCACCATCACAACATTCCTCATGTGGTTAACACCAACAACTATAAACTAGCGGTAAGCATTTATGGCGACAGGCATGTTTATCACAAACTTAAACACATGTTTTCGGCACAACATGCCTTTGTTTTCCACAACAGCAATTTTCTCGACATCATGACAACAAACAAGGGCTATACAGGCTATTGGGGAGGTTTCGGGAAATCGGCATTTTGGTATTCGTACGAAAACAATTACCAGCCTGTGCAGGGCATGTTCAATATATATGAAGTATTTACAAAAACTAGATAAAACAGGCGTATGAAAACATATTTTTTCTCGGGGATAGGACATGCAACAGCCCGTTTTGCCATCAGTAACAACGAGATTGGCAATGCACTCGACAATTATCATTTAAGCGGTTTTAGCAACGAAAAGATTTTGGCAGGAAATAGTTACGGTTTATATAAAAAGGAGCATCCCGAATCAACTCCATTCGACTTTTTTGCCAGCGAAAAAATGGGGTTTATAAAACGGCATCATGTTACACCTTTTCCTCCCACTCAAAAAAAGATGTATTTTGCCGAAACCTCTCTCGATTTGGCCGTATCGGCTGTGCGTAATGCATTAAGCGATTCGGGTGTTCGTCCCTGCCAAATTGGTGCCTGGTTTCTGAGCACTGTATCGCCACATGAACAGGCTCCGGGAATGGCTGCCACCCTAAAAGCGTATATGGTAGATTTCGAAAACTCAAGTCCTGCTTTCACGCTTACAAGCGGATGTTCGGGTTTTAACATCAACATAGAAAGGGCATGCGAATACCTGAACGAACACGAAGATGTGGAACACGTGGTGGTGGTGCATGCCGAAACCATGTCGGCGTTTTTGGCCAACCGCATTAAGTTTATTCCTTTTGTTACATTTGGCGATGGAGCTGCTGCAGTGGTGCTTTCGCGAAACCAAAGCGATGCAAGACAAGGCATAGTGTCTGTAGTTAATTATCACGACCCGGCACTTCTCGATGTAGTGGGTGTAGATAAGAAATGGAATTTGTACATGGACGACTCTATGGTTAAAGACCGTGCTGTAGCCGATATCCCGGAGGCGGCTGCCGAAGCGCTGAAACTGGCCGGATGGAAAACCGAAGACATCGACTTATTCGTCCCTCACCAAACCGGAAATGCCATTTTATTGCCTGTGGCGCAGCAATTGGGTATTCCTGCCGAAAAATTGTTTCTAGGTTCGCAACACGAATACGGCAATACTTCGGGAGCCACAGTCCCTATAGCATTGTCGATGTTAAAGCAAAGCGGCAAACTAAAACCCGGATTCAAAATTTTAAGTGCTATGGCCGGTGTTGGTGGAAACTATGGAGCGTTTACCTATGTGGTTCCCGATGCTCCAATTACTGTGAAGCATGATAAGGGAAAAGAATTTGAAGGGAAGAAAATATTGCTTATAGATACTAAAAATGAATTGTCGCAAGAAATCACAGAGATATTGAAAAACCAGGGCGCCACAGTGTATTGCATCGAAGAAACCCAGAAAGATATTGCAGATAGCATTAGCAAGGGTGATGTAACAGCCAACTATGTTTTGTACCCAGCTTTTTATAGTATGCGCAGCTACAACGAAATTCTATCAGCTATCGATATTATTAAAGTCTGTGTGAAGATGAAATGCGCATCGATTGTAGTATGCGGCAGCATGTGCGAAAATACGGGACATCCTCTGTTCCCCGAATTTGTGAGTAGCCTGCGTGCTTTACACGGGATATTGGCTTCGGCATCGGGAGAGTTTCTCAGCTCAGGAACACGACTGGTTTATTACATGACTGGCTGCACCGATGGGGATTTCAGTAGTCAGGGCGATTCGAATACCCGATTCAGGATTATGATGAAAGCCGGACAAGAAAAACTAATTACTAAAACCGAGTTAGCCGACAGACTGGTGCGTTCGCTCATCATTCCCAAAATAGATAGAACTTGGAATTTCTACGAAAATGCCATGGTGGTTCGCTGCGACGGATTTAAGCCCGAGGTAGATATTTAGGTTGTAGTGATAAGCTTATTTCTAACGAATGTATGAAGAAAGAGCCTGCTCTTTTTTTCGAAGGCAGGCTCTAACATTGAGGTTTCACTCAGTTATCGAGAAATCACAAAACTGGTTTTGCTTTTTAGTTGTGGGCATTCAATAATATAAGTACCCGGGGCAAGTTGGCTTACGGGGATTGTGATGAAGCCCAACTGCTGGCTTGAATTCACCGATTGCAGTAATTCACCTTTCATACTATACACATTAAAGGTGCAATTTCCTTCCTGTGGATTTACAAATTCAATTGCCAGTTGATCGTTTGCAGGGTTGGGGTAAATGCGGAACAATGATTTAAGTGATGTTTACGATGGAGCCTGCGTTTTTTGAGGTTGGACAATTTGCATTGATTTATTTGATATTTCGCTTGGCAAAATAGTAATGGGAGAAATTTCCATTAAGCCCGCAGAAGCAAGTATTGCCCTTGCCGCTCCGCCTTCTTTTGTTTCGTAATCGGCAGCCAAATCCAAAAGATAATCAGAATTAGCAGCAACAATCTCCTCAAAATCATCAGGATTCAAAAGAAATTGTGTTGTTATTTTTTGAATTCTTGAATTGTTGTATAACATAGTATTATTTTTCGACTCTCCTATTTGCATCAGGTTTTCATAAATATCCAAAGCATTGGCATATTGATAATTGTACACATATAAATTTGCAAGGCACTCTTTTGCATGTATGTCGTTTGACAATTCAAGCAATTCAATAACCTGATCAAAATATTCTGTTATATCCAACTGTATGGCTGCCAGACTCAGGTTATCATATAATTGCTGTTTTGCACCCTGAATTGATTCCAGCCTAAGGTATTTTTGTTCTAATAAATTTACGCCGACTTGAAATTGATTGATATATTCTTTCAATTCGTCAGAAAGTTCAGAATCGTCAATCTCAGATTTAACTGAAGCAGGAAGCGGGCTATTTGCAACCATTACTGCAGCACGAGAATATTCACTTACATTAGCGTTGTTAAGATATACCGACAATACTGTATCGCTTAGATAGGGCGAGGCTGACATTAACATGCTGTGAACCGAAGAAATATTGTTTTGCGTGGCAGTTTGGGCAGCAATAAGTAGGGCCGTTTCGTTAATGTTTGCTGTTATTTCTTCTATTTCATTGTTTATTGTACTTTCTTCATTGCTAAGTTCTCCAATTGCAGAATAACCAGCCAACAACATTGAACTGGAAGCAAGGGTTGTGGGACAATCTAATTCTCTTGTAGTGAATGTTCCAATATAATACCTTCTAATTTCAGACGTGTTGTAACTATTAATATTTGCATCTCGATCTAACAGGTTGTCGTAAGCCCCATTGTATCTATAGCGTCCCATAGAAGTATAAGTATCTAAACAAAAATCGTGCTCACCCGATAAACCATGTAACCAAAAAGTATTGTTCGACGAGACATGGAGCTGATTAGTGATATCATATCCCTGATATTTACAAATATCAGAATATGGAATATTTACAAACCCATTTATTGTTAAAATATTTCCACCGAGCAACACAATCGAATAAGTTGTGGTGTCAAAATCATTACAAATAAATTGCAGTCCATTTATTTGATCAATATTTATTGCATTTGTTCCTATCGAAACTATTGCGGAAGAATAAGTATCATAGTTTATTTTGAAGAAATCATTTTTATAAATTTTGTTATTGGCATATCCCGAGTTATATACAACTAACCCCAATATTCCATCATGAAACACATTTTCTTCAATCTGATAACCGGTGCAACTTTCAATATACAATCCATAAGTTTCGAAGTAAGTAGTGGAATAATAGCTGGTATTGCCCACATTAAAGTCGCATTTAGTAACCGAGAGGGCATTGT
>Ga0334884_1004547_pt1 | contig 14139 bp, 6 predicted proteins | sample GraSluR1_MG_7_FD_207215 | JGI IMG/M metagenome (GOLD analysis project Ga0334884, IMG submission 207215) | Sludge microbial communities from methane-producing bioreactor in Wageningen University, Netherlands - Granular Sludge_12_05 R1 | ecosystem: Engineered > Bioreactor > Anaerobic > Unclassified...
TGTTTCGAAAGATTTGCTTCAAAGATCGAAGTTTTTACTTACGGTCGTCCTCTATTTATTTAGAGAAGTTCTTCTTTTATAGCACTTGAAACGATGTTTCTTCTGGTAATAATTCTTCTTTTGTAAAAAATTGACGATTTCTTTATCTCGAAACAAGGTTTTATTTGGTAATTGTTTTTCATTCTTAAAAAAGTGGAAAATCTACCTTTGAAATTAAAGTTTTTAGAGCATTTAAAAGGATATTTGATCAGAGCAACACCAAAAAACGCCCCTTTATTTATCTTGAAGGGGCGTTTTTTTTGCTCTAAAAAATGGCGACAATTATTAAAATTTTTACCAACTTGATAATGGAAATTGTTGTTTTTAAAAAAATATTAGTTTTAAAAACTTTAAGTGGCGTTGACATAATTCGTGATTTATGATTTGATTTAAAATGCTCTTTGACAGTTTGCAACAATAACCCTACAGGGAGGTATTTATGAAGTTTGCATCTATTTGTACTTTTTTCTTTTTGTTTATCGGTGGGGGATGTATTTTGCCCGGCGACTTTCCAGCAATAGTGGAGAAGGAAGCTGGGCAGGTGGATGGGATGGATGGACTTGATGGACTGGAAACTTTGGATGACCTTCCCCCTTTGCAATGTGAAATATGGGAGAAAATTTGCGAGGGGGCTTGCATTGACACCGACATTGACCGTAATAATTGCGGTGGGTGCGGTGTAGTTTGCTCTGAAACGCAGATCTGCGCCAAAGGCATGTGCGGGTGCCCTAGTGGCACTACTGCATGCGGAGCCGAATGTTATGACTTCCTGACGGAAGTGTTGGCATGCGGAGGGTGCGGGACTGTGTGCTCGTACGACAACGCTGGGGCGAGTTGTGATAATGGTATTTGCCAGATGGGCGCTTGCCTTGAAGGTTTCCATGATTGCAATGAAGATCCGAGCGATGGGTGCGAGAGTGCGCTTGCCGACATCGACAACTGCGGAGCTTGCGCGGTTGCTTGCGGGTTTTCGAATGGTATCTCTTCCTGTGACGGAGGAACTTGTGAGTTTCTCGGCTGTGAAGAGGGATTTGAAGACTGCGACGGCGACACAAGCAACGGTTGCGAGGTTGATCTGATGAGCGATGCAGGAAACTGCGGAGCTTGCGGAACAATCTGCGGAACCGATGATCCATGGCTTCGAGGGTGTCAAAATGGCTCATGCGCCTGTGCGTGCGGAAACGGAATCTGCGACGATGATCAAGAAAGAATTGATTGTCCGCAAGATTGTCCTTACACCGTTGTGTGTGGGGACGGATTCTGCGATGCGAGGGGCGGAGCCGAGAACGCGACGAAATGTCCGGCGGACTGTGCTGATCTCCCCGAGTGTGGGGTGTTTGGATGTTCTCTGGCTATGGGAGAGAACTTCAACAACTGCAGTGATTGCGGAGATATTACACCTGTCTTAAATGACGGAGTTTGTGGAGGTATCCGCGAACGGTGTAATACAAGTCCTGCGGATTGCGGAGAGTGCAATTCTTGTGTATTTCTTGAATGAAGCCTTTGGGCTTTCGTTTGAAGCACAAGGATTGCTTAAGAGAAAGGGCTTGGAGTAGAAATACTTCAAGCCTTTTTTGCTTTATAAAAATGGTGTTTTAAATAGTTTTGATGATGTTGATTTAGCGATAGAGCATTTGAAAAAATTAAATACAAATTATTGAAGTTTTATTGAAATATTCCCAAAAATATGATATTTTTTTTAAGAACTTGTAAGGGCAACCTTCAGATCGACCACTTCGTTTGAGTTGATCAGCAAGTTCACTAAAGTGGCCTAGGTTTATATAGCTTAGGTTTTTTTAGTCTTGAGAGGGATTTCCTTTGTGTATTATATTTATTTTAATGTTTTTATAGTATTTACTTCTCCAAATTGGAATGATTGACCAAAAATGTATATTCCCTTTTCCGACTTTTTTTAAAATAATTTTTATTCGGATTTTGTTTTCAATTATGGCTATAAATGACCAATATACCGTATTTTTTTCTTCGAGGTATTCTTGATAAAACCATGACTTACTCAAAACAGGCTTTAGATACTTTAAAAGATAAAACCTTGCAATTTGGTTTTGTTTATTTCTTTTGTGGCCTTCGTTTTTATAAATTAAATGACGAAATCCTTTAGAATTTATTTTAATAGATCCAACTGCTGGACTATAAATTATAGAATTGCTCTTAATTATTTTTGAAGCAAATACTTTAGCTCTTTCATAGTTATAATTAATTGTCATAAAACTTATTAATAATCACTAGACTAGCAAAACTTTATTAAAAAAATCTTAAATTATTATGAAAAAAAATTCAGTGTGCCGGAGATGGGGGCTTTATGAAAAAAATTGGGGTACTAAAAAACCGCCCTTTTAAGGGGGCGGTTTTTTGAGTTTCTTATTCGATTATAAAATCTTTTTTTAAAGAGATTATTTTCTGATAAGTGTTTGTGAACCAAGTGATAGGCTCTTTAATAGATAACTATTTGCCCAATCTGGTGTACTTGCTCCGTTTGTAGCATCATGTGGTACTGCTGACATGTCTGACCAAATGAAGTTTGCTGAGTCGCCACTTGTAAATCCTGTAATTGCTCCAGCATCTACTAATGTTTGTGCTCCAGCTGTTAAAGAAGTATCAACTAACAATTTTGTTGTTATTGATTCATCTACTGTTACACCTGCTCCTACTGTTGCTTTAAGAGAGAATTGGTTTGTTCCTCCTTCTAATTCAAACTCTTTTGGTCCAACAGCTGCTCTGTATGAAATTGTAACTGTATCTATCGATCCTGCATTTACAACATTTACAACTGCTCCGACATCTGCTCCTCCTCCTGATTGTGCTACCAACACATCATTTCTGTAAAGTTCATAACCTGCTACTGCTCCGCTTGTTCCATTGTCTACTTCAAATTTTAATTGTTTGATTGAAGCTGTTTTACCTGGTGTAACTTCTACATTAAATTTGTATAATTCTGAAGTTCCAAGGATGTTTGTTTCGCTTAGAGCTACTCTTGAAAGAGTTAGGTTTGTTTTTCTGATTCTCATTTCATTTCCTGCAACATCTAGTAAACCAGCTACATTTCCATAAATTGTTGTGTTTGATCCACCTGCACTTCTTATTTCAAAGTCGGCTGATGAAGACATAAGAGTTGCTACTATTGCGGCTCCTGATACTGCATCGTCTGTTGTTGCAAGATCTGCTACAACACTTAATGTGTTTGTTCCATTTTTTGGAATAACAAAGTCTTGTGCAAAAGTTGTGAATACTGCTAAGCCATTTCCGTCTGGAGTTACTGGTCCTGCAACCATTGTTGTTCCTTCATAAAGATAAAGGTTTACAACTTCTGTTGAAGCTGTTGCTCCTGCGGTAACATCTACTGGAACTTTTGCTAATTTCAATGCTTCGTTTGAAGCTGTCATTCTGAATTTTGCTAGAGTTACTCCAGCTGTACCTGCTACAACGATTCTTGAATCTGTAACATTTGATTCATTTGGTGCTCTAACAACTGTAACTGTTCCAGCAGCTGCTATTGTATGAGCTGGTCCTACTAATGGAGTTGCAGCTAAACTTGGGACAATAGCATTTCCTTCTGAATCTTGAAGTGTCATGTCTGAGGCTAGAGGAATTTCATATCTTAGTGTTGTTCCACCTGCTACTGCAGCCAATGTGTTTAATGAAGTCTTAACTGTAAGAGTTTTTGAGCTTCCTTTTGCAATCTTTAAATTAAGACTGCTGAAAGTTGCCATATTTGTGCTTGAAAGTGATCTTGTTTGACCGAGTTGTGTTGATCCGTCCCATAGAGTAACTGTAAGTACACAATCAGATTCTGTTGAACAGCTATTTGCTCCAACAGCTTCAACTGTTAATGATTTTAGGTAAGAATCTTTTCCAGCTCCAGCTGAAACTACGAATCCTGCCATATCAAGATTACTAGACCCATTTATATATGTTTGAGCTGAAGGTGTACCTGCAACTGAAACACTTGCTGTTCCGTCTAATACTTTGTGGTCATTTCCAACTACTGGACTTGATGGAACGATATCTGCTGGATCAACATTTCTATTGTTGTCTAGATTTCTGATATCTGTTGGTCCGAATACATTCAATTCGATTTGTACTGTTTCACCAACAATTGGTGCGAAGTTTCCTAGATCAGCTCTGAAAGCTAGAGTTCTTTCAACCCCTGCTTCAAGGCTCCATGTATCTGAGAATGATTTTGGAAGTCCTGAATCTCCTGATTCTGGATCCCATGGACCTGCTAAAACTTCTCCTGAATCTACATCATAAAGTTCTACGTTTGTATAATCTGTTTCTGTTCCGTTTGTTGTGAAAGTGAAGTTTGTTTTTCTAACTTCAACATTGTTTTGAGAAACAACAATGAATCTCATTAATTGAACATCTTTTGTGTTTACAGCGTAATCTTGAATTGAAGGACCTTGGAATGAAATTGTGATTTGTCCTCCTTCGACTGTTACTTTTGAATGATTTGAACCACCTCCATCGTATGTACCTGTAACATCATTATCAACTTCTACTGAGAAACCATATACGGATCCTACTGAGTAAAGGTCAACTTTGTTTTCTAGGTATGTTATAACAGTGTCATTGATTCTTGCTGATTGTCCAATGTCTGCGTAAAGCTCGAAGTTTCTATTGTCTCCTTTTCCTAGAGCGAATGGTGAATCGAATGATAGAACGATTGTGTCGTTTGATTCAACCATTGGTGTAGAAGCGATTTCAACTCCAGCTTGTTTCAAAACAAAGTTTGAAATATTTGATGTTGAAACTGTTCCTCCTGCGTAAAGTGTGATTCCATAAACATCTACAGCTTCTGTTGATGATGCTGCAAGTTTGAATTCAGCTACTTTAGCTTCTTTTTCTCCTAGTTTTGGATTTGATGGATTTGCTCCTTTAGTAACTGTTACTTTTCCAACATCTACATTCGAAATAGACATTAGATTTCCTTCAACATTTCTATAAGAAACATTGTCTTTAGATGTATGGTCGACTAACCTGAATCCATTTACATTTCCTGAAGCTCCACTCATGTCTGCCATAAGTGTTAATTCACTTGTTCCGCTAACAGCGTAGTTAACTCCTGTGAATGTAACTCTGTGTGTAGAAGAATTGATTGATCTTCCTGATGTAAGTCTCTTGTCTCCATCGTATAAGTAAACATTGATGAAATCGTTAGGAGCTCCTGCTCCGACTCTTTCGAATGTTAATGAACCGAGTGTTCCTTCGCCTTCAACATCCATTACTAAGAATGGAACTCTTGTTGCGTTCTTTGGAACAACTGCTGACGCAGGTGTGTTTCCTAGTGAGATTTCGATGTCTCCTGGGACATAGTCGTCATCGTCGTCATCATCGTCGTCTCCTGGGACAACTCCAGCGTCATCAAGAGCTCTATAGATCATAACTGCTCCGTCTTGTCTTACGATGTTGTTGTTTGCACCGAATGAACCATCTGCATATCCTCTGACGATTCCATGATGTGCGGCTGTTTCTACATATTGGTAGTACCAAGCGTTTGTATCTGTAACATCTGGGAATGTTGGTGATGATGGTGTGTGTGATGGTAGATCGAAAGCTTCTACTATCATTTTTGCAAATTGTGCTCTTGTAACTGTATCAGATGGGCCAAATCTACCTGTTAGGTTTCCTTGTGCGTCTGAATATCCATTTACAATGCCATGTGCATAAGCTGTTTCTACATATTCATATGACCAAAGTGTATTTGGTACATCTGTAAAGTGTCCAACAGCTGGGACATCTGCAACTTTTCCTGCTGATTCAACAATAAGCTTTGCAGCTTCTTGTCTTTGCAAGTTTCTTGCAGGTTCGAAGTTTGTTCTTGAAGCGTCGATAATTCCAGCGTCAGCTAGTACTTCTACTGCGTTGAAGTAGTAAGCATCAGCAGGTACATCGCTGAAAGTTCCAGCGAATGCTGTCGACACCACGAGAGAAGAAAGAATCGCTACAACTGAAAGTGTTGCGATTGCTTTGCGAAAATTTCGCATACCTTGTGGGGTTAAATGATTTATAAATAATTTTGGAAACAACAATAACTGTATATATATATGTAAAGTTGTTACTTGTTTTAAGTAAGTTTCTTTTCCGTAAGGTTTTATTAAGATTTATTAAGTTCTTATCTTTTTAATCTCCTTAATATTTTTCTTAAAATGGTTGTCTTACGGTGCTAATTGTCAAAGGGCTAAAATTTCTGAAAATATATATGAATACAACTAAAAAATTATATTAGATTTTCGGCGTCTAAACTCTTGTTTTTTGGCTTTGGAATGAATTTTTTTCAATTTTATAAGTCGAATTATAACGGTAAGCAATTTATCAAAGTGATAAAGGAAGGTCAATCATTTTGACTAATCAAAAGTTTAAAAAATTTCATTTTTTTTAATGATCGGGTTTTGCGTAGCTTGGCATTTCCTTTATTTCTAGCCTATATTTCAATATCAAAACTACGCTAATTATAACTAATATTTTGACTAATCGTTTCTTAAAAAAAATTTACAAATGGCTGTATTGTTTTGAAGTATTGTTTTGTTTGAGTTTTGCTTTCCTTGTTGTTGTTTGTTGTGTGGTTCTTTTTCTTGCTTTGCTTGTTTTGGATAGTCGTGCTTATGAATTGCGTTGTTTTGTGAGAAAATTGTGTAATTGTGTTTTTGGCTTATGTTTTTCATTTTGTCAAAATTGTGTTTTTAAATTTTAGGTGTTTTGCTCTTTACTTGTGTTTGGCTTTGTGTTTTGTGTATTATTTCTTTGTATGTTGTGTTGGGGCGTGTGTTGTGTTGTGTGTTGAGAGTGATGAATTGGGTTGTGTTGTGTTTTGCGTTATGTTGAGAGTGATGAATTGGGTTGTGTTGTGTTTTGCGTTATGTCGTGCATTATGTTTAAAAAAAATTAAATGAAAAAATTACTAATTATTGGTGCATCACCTATGCCTGAGGATATAGCCGAAAGTCGCCCTGCTGGCGGAATTCGTAGTTATCAATTTTTAAAAGCGTGTGAAGGAAAATTTGAGATTAAATGTGTTGCAATTGAGATGGCGCCCGTTGAAAAAGTTTTTGATGAAAGTATTGTTCGTGTAGAAAAAAAAGATTTTAAGTCTGTTCAAAATGTGCATGATGAATTTAAGCCTGATTTGATTTTAGGCGTAAATACTTATCCTTCTTATTTGGCTTGTCGACTTAAAACTAATGCACCGATTTGGGCTGATTTGAATGGTTGGATAATGGCGGAAGCTGAGGCGCAGGCTTTCAAAATGCAAAGTGATGCTTATTTGCCACATTATTTTGAATTTGAAAAAACAATTTTGAAAAGAGCTGATAAATTTTCGGCAGTTAGCAAACGAGAAGAATATGCGCTTCTTGGCTCGTTGGCTTGGGCTGGAAGGCTTAATGCTTCGAATTTTGGAACTGAAATGGTTTGTACAATTGAGAATGGGACTGAAGATTTTTTGAGTGATAAGGTTTTGTCTGAGGGCGAGGCGGATTTTTTGAATGGTGAGGCTTTGTCTGAGGGCGAGGCGAAAAATTTTTCCAGTGATAAGGCTTTGAAGGGCGGAGCGGAGAATGGAGCTAATTCTGAGCCTTCTGAAAGCGTCGTTTCTAAAATTTCTAAAGACAAATTTAATATTCTTTGGCTTGGTGGCTACAATACTTGGGTTGATGAAGAGCTTTTATTTAAAGGTGTTGAAATGGCGATGGAAAATTGTCCGGAACTTGAATTTGTTTCAACTGGTGGAGCAATTGCGGGGCTTGATAATAAAACATTTGAGCGATTTTTGAATTGGGTTAATGCGAGCAAATATAAGGACCGTTTTAAATTTTTGGGATGGGTAAAGACTTCTGAAATTCCGTTGATTTATGAGGCTTGTTCGCTTGGACTCAATATCGATCGAATTTGCGTTGAAACAATTACCGGTGCGAGAAATCGAATTAATGAAATGATGAAATTTTCTTTGCCAGTTTTGACAACTTTGGGAAGTGAAATCGCTTCGAAGTGTGTTGGGGCCTGTGCTGGTTTTGGAATTGGAAGGATTGATTATTTGGGGAGTTTGAATAATGGACATCGTGGCGAAAAAGTTGTTTTGGAATTTAGAGATGGCTTAATAAAGGCCTATGAGCTTTGGAAAAAAGATGAACTTTCAAAAATGGGCGAAAATGGACGAAAATATATTATTCAGGAATGTAATTTTGCGAAAGTTTGTGAACCGTTTTTAAGATGGGACGGAAAAAGAACCGCAGGTGCAACAAATCTTGGTGATAGTGGTGTTGGGCGGTTTAGTGCAAAAATTAAAGGCGCTTTAAATTATATTAAACAAAATGGGGCGAGGAAATTTTTGAGGAAGGTTGTAGGGAAGGTGGTGAGATAATGAGAATGGCGAGTAGATGAGGTAGCTAAGGACTCAGGGATTTGTGGCAAATGTGTTTTTTTGGTGAGATTGTTTGTTGTTTTGATAGTTTTTGTAGTTGAAAAAAATACAAAGATATTTTGGAGCTTTTATTTACTAGAAATAAAAGTGTTTTTGTGCTAAAATAAGTAGAAAAATTAAAACAAAAAAATATGAAAAACAGATTAATTTATTATGCACTTTCAAGACCTATTCAAAATCTACCAGATGATTCTTTTAGAGAAAGAGATGTTTCAAAAGAAGCCGAGGATGCAAAAAATGAAGAAATTTCGAGTGATAAAATAGAAAATAATGAAGTTTCAAGGGAAGAGATTGAAAGACAAGAAATAATTAAGGACCGAATAATGCTTGTGCGAAAAAATGTTGACGAAATAACAACTGTTTTAAGCCAAGTTGAAAGAGATATTTTAAAAAGAAAACCAGAAAAAATACAATACTCAAAGGTTGTTCGAAGAAGAGTAAATTTTGCTCCTGATCAAAAAGTGCCTGAATATGAAGAACAAGAAGTCTTTGACGCAGTAGCTTTTAACCGTAGTGTAAAACAATGGGAAGCTAAAAAAGCAGAATTTATTAGCTTTTCAACACCATTATTAGCAGTTTTGAATGATATTAACAAAAAAGCAAAAGAAGGTAGTCTTGATGAAGATACACTTATTTCTCTCGGTAGAATTGGCTATCTTACAGAGCAATATAGTAAAAATAAACTAAGTAAAGAAGAGTTTGGAGAGCTAGAACAAATGGGAAGAAAGGCAAGAGGAAGAACTTTTTCGAGAAGGCTTAAGGAGGTATCAGGGGATACTGAAATTGATGAAGGTGGGGCGAAAAGCGGAGGGGAGACTGAGCTTCGGGCTGATCGGGTGAAGGCAGAGAAGACTTTGGCTGTGAATCGGACTGATGCGGTGAAGGCAGAGGAGCCTTTGACTGTGAATCGGACTGATGCGGTGAACGCAGAGGAGTCTTTGGCTGTGAATCGGACTGATGCGGTGAACGCAGAGGAGCCTTTGGCTGTGAATCGGACTGATGCGGTGAACGCAGAGGAGCCTTTGACTGTGAATCGGACTGATGCGGTGAACGCAGAGGAGCCTTTGGCTGTGAATCGGACTGATGCGGTGAACGCAGAGGAGCCTTTGGCTGTGAATGAAACTGTTGCTTTACCTTTGGAAAATCCTGAGAGTGTGGTCGTAAATGAAGCTGAGAGCGCGCCTGTCGTGGAGAGTTCGCCTGATGCAGAGAATTCGCCTGTCGTGGAGAGTTCGCCTGTTGCAGAGAGTTCGCCTGTTGCAGAGAGTTCGCCTGTTGCATCACCAAGTACAGATACTGTAGAAGCGAAAACTTCGACTCGTTCATATCGTCCACGAAACAGAAGACAACCTGAAGTAGTTTCAAATAATGAAAATGATGAAATTATTTCAGAAAATCAAAACCTTAAAGATGTTAAAAAATTTATCATTGAAAACAAAAATGATCTTATTCTAGAAATAGAAAATTATGGCGAGTTAGATAAAGATGCCATAGTAAGAGAAGTTGTTGATTTGGTTTATAACATAACACTAATTAGCCTTGATGAAAAATCTGACAAAGAGGTTGTGTCTTTGGTAAGCCAAATATATGATGAAATTAAGTCTAAAAACGATAGCGTAAATCTTGGCGTTCAAGAAATGGCAGAAACTTCTGATCTAAGTGCTGATGAAGTGCCTGTTCAAGAAATGGCAAAAACTTCTGATCTAAGTGCTGATGAAGTGCCTGTTCAAGAAGTGGCAGAAACTTCTGATCTAAGTGCTGATGAAGTGCCTGTTCAAGAAGCGGCAGAAAGAAATGTTCAAGAAAGAGTCGAAAATCCTGAAAAAGATGCTGATGAAACGCCTTTGCCTACAGTCGAAGATGTTCCTACTACCGACACTAATGAAACAACAATTCAATCTCCGACCTTTACAACTGTTGCTCCGCCTGCAAGCCCTGCCCTGCAAGTTGCTCCACCGAAAAGAAGAACAATGCCCCCTGAAGCAATAACTTACAATACTGTTGAAAAACAAGAAGAAAGTTTTGAACAAACAGAAAAGTTAATTATTCCTGAAAGATTTTCTAATTCTTTTGTGCTGGAAGATGGTGTAATTTTTGGAAAAATTAATGGTGTCAAAAATGAAAACATTCGATTTCCAGTTGATAAAAGTGCGAGAATTGAATCCGTTCGAGAAGCTACAAATGGCTTGACAATTAGAATAAACGAAAATGACTTTTTACTATCTAGTGAAAACAACAAATACAATTTATCTTTAAATAATGCAGTTGTATATTCTGCTATAGTATCTAAAGAAGGCAATATTTTAACTGCCAATAATATAAGTCAAAGACTAGAAACAATTATAAACAATGTTTTAATAGGTTTTAATGAAGTATCTGATGATTTAATACCGTTAAATTTAAAACTTGCTATTCAAGATGGACAATTAACATCAAATGGAAAGGTATTGTTTCAAGGGATAAAAGGTTTTATTCGTCTTTCTGAAAATGAATATTTATTAAACACTGAATTTAATATCAATAATTTTGAAAGAAGTGTTTATAGACTTAAAATAGAAGAAAACTCGATCACATTTCAAGAATTTAGTTCTGGTTTAAATCTAGTTAGAATAAATACAGAATCTAATGAGAGATCGTTTTTTGATGAAAAAAATCAAGAAATACCAGAAAGATTAAGTGCAAAAGATGTAGAAGAAATGTTTAAAACTCCTGAAGGAAGGACAAGAATTATTGAAATTGCAAATGTACTAATTAGTAGAAATTCCAACTTAAGTGCTTATGAAAAATCACTTTATCGCAAATCTTTTGATGATTTAAAAAGCTTAGAAGGATCTAGTTTTCAAAGATCACTAAGAAGAAATGTTGAAAGACTAAATGACAAAATTCAATTTATTGAAAGAATTGATGCTGGTTTTGAAGAAAATGTTCCAGAAAGATTTCAAGGCTTAAAACTTGCTGGCTCCGAACTTCTTTTTCAAAACAGAATTCCTCTTCTAACAGGACTTACAGGAGCAAAATTTAAAGAAGAAAATGACAATTTACTTATTCTTAAGGCTAATGGTGAGACAACAATGATTTCTTTCTCTAGGGAAGCGCTTGAAAATTTTAGACCATATATCTTTGAACAAACTGATGAAAAAGGCGAAAAGAAAATTATTACTGCTATTAGTGATTATGGATTTTCTGTACCAATTGAAGGTAAAGAATTTGATAAATACTTTTGGGATTTTAAAGAGATTTCGAAAGCGCAATTTGAAGAAAAATATTCACAACTATCAAGTATTGAAAACGGAAACGGCGAAAATAGATTTGATATTAGAAAGGAGGCTTTAATATTTAAAGGTCAAGAATATGATATGAGCTCTCTTTCAGAGCTTTTTGGTTTTGATTATGGCGAATATGATGCATTTAAAAGCGCTCTTTTTGATGGAAAATTTGATGAAGCTACTTCGATTGCAAGTCCGTATTTAGAAAAAAGTGCGTATTTGCAAAAAATCGATAACTTAAAAAGATGGGGAATTGAATTTGAAGATAATGTTTTTACTGTAAATGGGAAAAAATATTCAATTGAGAGCCTCGGAGGTGAAGGTTTTCTTGAAGATTTATTGTCAGATTTAGATCCTGTTTTTACCAGTAGAAATATTGCCCAAAATAAATTTTATGAACTTATGAGAAATCATTTTGCTAAAGAACATGCTAGTGAAAGGCTTGTTGCTACTGCCTCTGGAGTACCATCTAGATTAAACGAAGCAAGGACTGAAATTGAGAAAGATTCCTTTAATTTTGAGCCTGCTCAAATTAAAAATATTAAAGTAAATATTGGAATACAACTCCCCGAAGAACTTCGAGAAGAAGCAAACAGGATTTTTGATGAAGAATTAAGTGCAGATATACAAGCATATATTGATAGCGAAAGTAATAAGTTTCTAAGTGAATTTTCGAATGTTATTACTGGAAAAACAGCTGAAGAAATTAGTAGAATCGAAAGACTTTTTCAAACACAACTTGCAGAAGCAGTTTCTGAAAGAATAATAAGTCAAAAATTTAAAGATCAAATTGATAAAATAAGTGAAGAACGGCTTAGTGAAATTGTTTTTGAAAGAGAAAAAAGGAATTTTGAAGGACTGATTGAAAAAGATAAAGATGGAGAAGGATTCTTAGATGATACTTATGGAAATCTGAGCGAAGTATCGAGGTTTGGAATTGCAAGAAAAGTTGTTGAAAATGACTTAATGGATTTTTTGTTTACTAAATATGGTGCAAAAAAAGGAAATATCCCTGATCTCGGGCTTAGAGCAAGAACAATCAACTATGTAAACGAAAAAACAAATTTGTTTTCGGAAATTTTGGCTATTATGAAAGAATATGAAGATCTTTTAAATGGTGAAAAAAATCTTTCAAGTATTCAAAAATTGCGAGAACTAAAAGCTAAAATGGATGAACTTTTATCAAGCAAAGTGGCTGAGGCTCAAAATGTTTTAAATCAAGGTATTGAAAATGGAGAGCTAAATATTCGAGAACAAAGATTAAAACAAACAATAAGCTTTTTTGAAGATCTAAGAAGCTTAAACGGCTCAAACGGAGATAAAATTTCTACAAGCGCGAGATACTCAGACACAACTTTTAGGCGTATGGGAGGCAATATTAAAATAAATGGGATAGTGTTAAATCAAATTCAAACTGATGAATTATTTAGAGAGTATGCAAGAGTTTTCGAAAATGGTGAAAATGCCAGAAAAAAAGCTCTAAAAGATTATATTGAGAAAAAATATCCAAATGAAAAAGCGCGTAGAAAAACTGGTATTGTTGTAAATTAAAGATTTTTTTAAAAACTATTGAGTTTTGATAGCACTTTTGGAGATGATTACACTTTTAAAAGCCCTTTTTCTTTATTATCTGAAATACCAGATAGCACTTTTGGAGATGATAATAATTTTAAAAGGGTTGGTGTTTAAAATAAATAAAGCAAAACGACATCTTTCTTAAGCCAATTATTCAATTTTACAAAATTAGATTTGTGTTTTTTGAAATTTCGAAAAATTTTGTATTTGCTTTTATTAAGCGATTAGTTTATTCTTTTGGCTAATTTAATAAATTTTTCAAATGGAAAGATCAAATCGTGGAGCTAGAGGTGGAAGTAGCAGAGGAGGAAGAAGAGAGGGAGGATCAAGGGATAGTGGCAGAAGGGAAGGTGGTTCTAGAGATTTTAGAAGCAGTTATTCAAACAAAAGAAGCAGTTATAATGACGGACCTGAAATGTTTGACACTGTCTGCTCTGATTGCGGAGAAGATTGCCAAGTTCCTTTTAAACCAAGAGGAAATAAGCCAGTTTTGTGTAGTTCTTGTTTTAGAGGAAATGATGGCGGAAGAGATGAAAGACCAAGAAGAGAAGACAGAAATTCAAGAGGCAGAAGAGAAGAAAAAAGAATGTACGATGCTGTTTGCTGTGAATGTGGTAGAGATTTTGAATTACCATTTAGACCTTCTGGAGATAGAGCCGTATACTGCGAAGGATGCTTTGATGGAGGTAAAAAAGAGCTAAATCATAGTTCTCACTCAGAAGAAGATTTAACAGAATATTTTGAAGAAAAATTCGCAAATTTAGAAGCTAAACTTGATGCAGTTGTAAGACTTTTGGCAGAAAAAGGTGAAAAAGCTTCGAAAAA
>Ga0334884_1004549_pt1 | contig 14134 bp, 7 predicted proteins | sample GraSluR1_MG_7_FD_207215 | JGI IMG/M metagenome (GOLD analysis project Ga0334884, IMG submission 207215) | Sludge microbial communities from methane-producing bioreactor in Wageningen University, Netherlands - Granular Sludge_12_05 R1 | ecosystem: Engineered > Bioreactor > Anaerobic > Unclassified...
AGGAAGCTGATGGGGGTACGTTGTTTCTTGACGAAGTAGGTGACATGTCTCTGATTACCCAGGCTAAATTACTACGTGTGCTTCAGAATGGGGATATACGACCTGTTGGTTCCACGGTAACACGTCGGGTCAATGTCAGATTACTCGCGGCAACCAACAGGAATCTGATTGAATCGGTTAAAAACTATACATTCAGAGAAGATTTGTATTTTCGTTTGAATGTAATCCAAATTCGCATTCCACCGCTACGTGAAAGAATAGATGCAATTCCTACATTGATCAATCACTTTATCGCCCACTTTAACAAAAAGCACTACAAAAGCATCCAGGGAGTTGATGAGCATGCCCTGAGCTTATTGATGCATTATGAATTCCCGGGGAATGTCCGTGAGCTGGAAAGTGTCATTGCCCATGCAGTTATCATGGCAGATAATGATCTGATTCATGCACAGGACCTTCCAGATCAAGTTCGTCTTGGAACTAAACCACGGTTAGAGTTGTCCTACTCTTCAGAAAATAAAATTCATCCGGTTGCTACTTTGGCTGAGCTGGAAGCAAGCCATATTGCGCAAGTGCTTGAACAATTAGAAGGCAATCAAACACTTGCAGCACGATATTTGGGGATTTCCCGGTCTACCTTGTGGCGTAAGATGAAAGAATATGATATACGAATATAATGAAGTAACTTGGCAGTGTCAATATAATTAATGCTTTATTTTATGCATTATTCCACGATTCTGCAGCATTATATGCGTATATATCAGGAATCTTTTTATTCGATTTTCAATGTTGTATGAGCCGATTTTTACACAAGTATAAGTATTTCATTGACTTCAGAGGGGCTGATTTCTATAATAACCATATTGTTGTAGACTTTTTCCCGGCTTGAGGTTGGGTTTTATAAGGATGTACAAGATGACAACACGCACCAGAATGGGACGTGTATCCATATTTATACATTGTGTAAAGCATGCGGTTCATGCGCATAAGAATAAAATGTTGCGCCAAATCGGTGGTAAGGATACCCTTGCCGTTGCATATGCTTTGCCAATTCATTAACAACATTCCTTAATCAACCCTCTTGCCTCCACCGGGAACACTATAGGCTCATTCCTTATTAGGATGGAGGTATTTAGATGATTGATCCAATGATCCTTATCTGGATCGTTGTAGGTATTCTCACAGGCTCTTTTATAACCATGATTTTGGCCCGTATATTGGGCAGGAATCTCATGGGGAGTGCCCGTAGAGATGCTGCGCAACTGATTTCCAATGCTGAGCGCGAAATGGCTTCCATGATGCGTGATGCCAAAACAAATGTTAAAGAACTGGAGATAAATCTCCGCGCTAAACTCGAACAAGAAGGACGTGAACAAAGAAAAGAAATAGCATCTATTGAGAAACGGCTGGTATCCAAGGAAGACCTCTTGGACAAACGTGCTGTAGAACTGGATAGAACGACAGGTCAATTAAACCAACAAGAACGAGACTTGATTCGCCGAGAAAAGGCACAAGAAGCGGAAAAAGAGCAAATTGATAGAATTATTCAACAGCAAACAGAGAAGTTGGAAGCAATTTCAGGTTTGACAGCTGAGCAAGCCCGTAAAGAATTGTTTACTTTGTTAGAAAACGAAGTAAAACGGGATTGTGCATTACGATTGAAACGCGTTGAAGATGAATTAAAAGAAAATTCTGAGAAGAAAGCCCGCTGGATCATTGGTGAGGCTATAGGGCGTTGTGCTTCGGACCATGTCGCAGAAACAACGGTATCCGTAGTAAACCTGCCAAATGATGAAATGAAGGGGCGCATCATCGGGCGTGAAGGGCGAAATATCAGAGCACTCGAAAATGCAACAGGAATCAATGTCATCATAGATGACACCCCGGAAGCAGTAATTCTATCTGGATTTGACCCCATTCGACGCCAGGTCGCCCGTATTACTTTGGAACGGTTAATACAAGATGGCAGAATCCACCCCGCCCGTATTGAAGAAATGGTTGAAAAAGTTTCGGAAGAAATGGATCAAACCATTAAGGAACGCGGCGAGGCGGCTAGTTTTGAAGTGGATGTTCATGGATTGCATCCGGAAATTATACGGCTATTAGGGCGCTTGAGTTTTCGTACGTCCTACGGCCAGAATGTTTTGAAGCATTCACAGGAAGTTGCTCACTTGACTGGATTGATGGCAGCAGAATTGGGTTGCAATATCCATGAAGCAAAACGAGCCGGGTTGATTCATGACATGGGCAAAGCGTTGACGCATGAGGTAGAAGGTTCTCATGCAATTCTGGGATATGAAGTGGCTAAACGGCATGGCGAAAGTGAGATAATTGCCAATGCGGTTGGCGCGCACCACAGTGAAATGCCCATGAATTCCCTGACGGCAGTTCTGGTGCAAGCGGCGGATGCCATGTCTGCTTCCCGCCCGGGTGCCCGAAGCGAAACCATGCAGCACTATATCAAACGGCTGGAACAACTGGAAACTATCTCACGTGAATTCACCGGTGTTGACAAAGCTTATGCCATTCAGGCTGGTCGTGAAGTGCGCCTGGTCGTGCAACCAGACGCAATCAATGATGCAGAAGCGGCGCAAATGGCACGTGATGTAGCACGGCGGATAGAATCTGAAATGACCTATCCCGGCCAGATTCGAGTGACGGTCATTCGGGAAACACGTTCTATCGAGATGGCAAAATAACTATGCAAGGTTATCAAATATACCGGCAGCATAGCAGGCCAGGAGCATTTTAATCACTACATGAACATACTATTTATTGGTGATATTGTAGGTAAACCGGGCAGACGTGCAGTTGCGCATTTTCTGCCCGAGTTACTTGCCGATAAACCGATAGACTTTGTGATTGCCAATGCTGAAAATTCTGCTGGTGGACTGGGCACAACACCCGATGTGCTCGATGAACTGATGAAGCTTGGTGTTCATGGGTTTACTATGGGCAACCATACCTGGCGAAAAAATGTGTTAATTCATGCCTTGGACCGGTATCCACTTGTTCGCCCTGCAAATTACCCACCCGGTGTTCCGGGGCGTGGAAGCATGGTATTGACCTTGCCTGATGGACGCAAGTTGGGCGTCGTAAACCTGATTGGTCGTATTTATATGGAACCCAATGAGTGCCCCTTTTTAAGGGGAGAACGCGAGGTTTCTGCATTGCAATCCGAGACACCGGTAGTGCTGGTGGACTTTCATGCCGAGGCAACATCGGAAAAAATCGCCTTGGGATGGCATCTTGATGGGTGTTGCTCTGCGGTACTTGGAACCCATACCCATGTACAAACGGCTGATACTTGGATAATGCCCGGTGGAACAGCATTTCAATGTGATGTTGGTATGTGTGGGCCAAGGGATTCTGTGATTGGTACAATACGTGACAAGGTTATTAACCGTTTCATTACTGGTATGCCAGAAAAATTTGAGGTTGCTGGTGGTCCGGCGGTATTCTGTGCTGTCCTTTTAAAAGTGAATGATGCATCCGGACAAACAACATCTATTGAACGTTTCATGCTTCACGAATAAGTTGCCCCCAGATGCAAATTAATGGACGTGCTTTGAAACACCACAATTAGCGCATCTGAATGAATGCCTTTAACAATACACAATACACTTGCTATAAGCAGCAATTACGCTAACCGGAAGATACATGTATTTTAAGCAAATTGAAATGTTGGGGTTTAAATCATTTGCCGATCGTACGCATTTAAACCTGGATGCTGGCATTACTGCCATTGTCGGTCCCAATGGCTGTGGAAAAAGCAATATTCTCGATGCACTGCGGTGGAGTCTGGGTGAACAAAGTGCCAAGGCCCTGCGTGGTGCACACATGCAAGACGTTATATTCAATGGAAGTGAACATCGGTCGCCAACCGGTATGGCCGAAGTGACACTGACATTTGACAACGCCGACGGCAAATTACCCCTCGACTTTGCAGAAATTCAAGTGACCCGCAGGGTTTACCGTTCCGGGGAGAGCGAGTATTGCATCAATAAAGCTCCTTGTCGACTCCGAGATATCCAGGACATGTTTATGGACACTGGTATCGGCACGAATGCCTATTCTTTGATTGGACAAGGCAAAATAGACCTGGTGTTGAGCTCAAAACCAGAAGACCGCCGATACCTGTTTGAAGAAGCTGCGGGAATAATCAAATACAAATCCCGCAAGCGCGTAGCCATGCGCAAACTGGAATCTGCCGAGCAAAACCTCTTGCGTCTGAATGACATCATACAAGAAGTACAGCGGCAAATGCGTGCGTTGAAACGTCAGGTGAATGCGGCCATGCGCCATCGCGAATTGTCCGAGGCGCTGCGCGAACTGGAAATACGCAATGCCTGGCTCCATTTCAATGAGCTTACTGGAGAGATTCAAGACCTGCAGGCACAGTACACTGACGTCCGCGATTTGTATCAAAAGCAAACTACAGAGTGTGAGAAGCTGGATGCGCATGTCGAAGCCCAGAATTTGAAACGGATTGAACTTGAACGCGAACTCATGAATCGGCGTGAGGGAGAACATCAGGTCAATTCGGAATTGGAGCGTTTAGAAAATCAGATAGCTTTACTGCGAAAGGAAATAGACTTTGCGCGTAATCGGGGAGATGAAGCCCTGAAGGAGCGTGAAGAACTCCTTGAAAAAGCCAACTCTCTGCAACACACCCAGGGAGAAACCGATGAGCAGGCGACTAGCCTGGGTAATGAAATCATGGAGGCACAACAGGCTTTTTCGGCAAAGCAGGAAGAATACAATGAAGGCGTCCAGAAAGCGGATAATGCCGACAAGGCCCTGGAACAGATACGTACCGAATCGATAGACACCCTGAACCAGCGTAATCGTGCCCAGACTGAATTGGAAACCATCGGTGTTGGCCTGCAAAATATTGCGCAACAACTGAGTGGTATTTATGACCGTGAAACGACACAAAATGCACGCTTGAATGATCTGCAAGCCCAGGTTGAAACAGGACAGAAGCAACATGATACAAACCAGCTTGCATTGACAAATACAGTAGAAAAGCGGCAGGCGGCGCAAGAAGACCGAAAGAAGGTGGTGGCACGTGTAACAGAACTGAATGATGAGTGGCAGAATCTGCGTGAAAAGAAAAGCAGCCAGGAAGCCAGGCTGAACTCATTACGCGAGTTACGTGACAGCTATGAAGGGTTTGCTGTCGGCGTACGCGCAATCATGAAGGCCAAACAGCACAACATGCGTGAAGTCTCAGGAGTGATTGGCCCGGTAGGTGATTTGTTGTCGACCGAAAAAGAGTATGGACAAGCTATTGAAGCAGCACTGGGTGGTAATGTAAATAATGTAGTCGTTGATCAAGCTGAAGACGCAAAATCAGCCATCGGCTTTCTAAAAGAACACCGTGCCGGTCGTGTCACCTTTCTTCCCCTGGATACCATTCGCAGCAGTAATCGCGATGACTCGGATACGTTGCAGGGCTATCGCGGTGTCGTCGGAAAAGCAATCAATTTTGTGCAATGTGAATCCCGCATCATGCCTGCTTTGGAGTATCTCCTATACAATACCGTTATCGTGGAAACCATCGATGATGCCATACATATAGCAAGAAAAGAACGTCGGTTTCCCCGATTGGTCACACTAGATGGCGAAGTAGTTTCTTCTGCTGGCGCAGTTACCGGTGGTCGTACACGAAATGACAACACCGGATTGCTCGGAAGAACCGCAGAAATTGAAGAATTAGAGCGTTCAGTTGATGCTGCCACAAAACGAGTAGGCACATTGATGGCGGAAGCACAGCAGTTGACCACCCGTTCCCAGGCTCTGGCTCAGGAGATTAACAATCTGGAAGAGTTGGAACAGCAACACCGGCAAGCACTCAATGAATCCGGGGTGGCATTAGCACGGTTGACTACAGAACTGGACAGCTTGACACAGTCCGGTCAACAGTTGGGGCAAAGTCGAGACTCCCTTGTAAATGAGCAAATCACTTTGGAATCCAGAAAAAAAGCGGTTGAAGCCCGAATTCTTGAAATGGAGCAGGCACAAGAGACCTTCATTCAGCGTGAAATTTCTGCTCGTGAATCCGTGCAATTGGCAAAACAAGCGTTGGCTCAATTGGGTAATGAGCTTGCTGATCTTCGTGTTCAACTGGCATCTTTGAACGAGCGTGTAGAAGAAGCACAGCGCAACCGTATACGTGAGCAGCATCAGCATCAGGAGATCGTAGCGGATGTAGAACGACGCCTGGCATTGGCACAGGAGTTGGAGGTGAAAGTTAAAGACCTGGAGGCAGGGGTTGCTGACAACATAGACCAGATAAAAGCATTATCGGAATCGAAAGAAGAGGCTCACGCACTGGTTCTTGATTCGCAAAAAGACCAACAGGTATTGCTGGATGATTTGGAATCGGTCAACAAGCGACTGAAAAAATTAAGAGAAGAGCTTTCAACCAGTCAGAAGAAAGTTCATACCCTTGAGTTGGCCCTTTCACAACGGGAGGACCGAGTCACGTTTTTTCAGGAGCGCATCTTGGAAGAATACAATCTGGCCCTTGCGTCGCTGACAGAAGATGAGGTAGGTCAGGATGAATATGATGAAGATGAACGCGAAAAACTGATTCAGGGATATCGTAAAGAGTTGCAAAAACTTGGAAACGTAAACCTTATGGCAATCGAGGAATATGAAGCACTGGAGCAACGGGAGCAATTTCTTCTCACGCAGGATGAAGACCTGAAGAAGGCCCGACAAACCTTGCTTGATGTCGTCGAGCGTATCGATGAAACCATCAAGGTCATGTTCATGCAAACTTTCAATGAAGTAGGGGAATGTTTTAAAAATTATTTCCGTCGCTTGTTCAATGGAGGACAAGCACGTGTTTATCTGGTAGATGAAAATGATCCATTGGAAAGTGGTATAGAAATTGAGGCCCGGCCCCCCGGGAAAAAACCACAATCTATTTCTCTATTGTCCGGTGGCGAACAAGCCATGACTGCCATTGCCTTGTTGTTCAGCATATTCAAGGCAAAACCCAGTCCTTTCTGTGTGCTCGATGAAGTTGATGCCCCATTGGACGATGCCAATATCGGTCGCTTTCTGGGGTTGGTAGATGAATTTACAGACAGAAGCCAATTTATTATCATCACACACAACAAACAAACCATGGCCAGAGCCAACGCGCTTTTTGGTGTCACCCAGCAAGAACGGGGGGTATCGCAACTGGTATCGGTATTGATAGATGAAATGGGTGAGGCAGGCAATGCCGCATAAGTGTAACCTAACCAGAAAATACTGATTCAAGATGCGGGTACTACACCTTTTTAGCAATCACAAGTGGACGGGACCGGCAGAGCCAGCGTTGAATTTATGTCTCGCATTAAGAGAATTGGGTGTGGAGGCAGATTTTGCTTGTGCTCCGGGCACAGAGCAACAAATAAACAAATTAGTCGAGACTGCAAGAGACCGTGGCATCGAGCCTATATTGAAATTTCGATTGCGGAAACATCGGCATTGGTGGTGGAACCGGCTTGACAGCTATTCTCTTATCGCCTATTTGCGAGAGCATCCCTATGATATCATCCATTGCCATCTTGATAATGATCATCATATTGCCTTGCAGGCAGCGACCAGGCTGGGAACCCCCCTGATTCGCTCATGCTATAACGGCGATGGGTTCCCGAACAGCCGACGCCACAATTTATTGTTGAAAAATACCAGTCGAATCATTGCACCTTCTGCATTTTGTGCGAAGCATACGGTGCATTCATTTGGTATTCCCCCGGATCAATGTCTTCATATACCCACTGCAATCGATACGGTCAGGTTCGACCCTGAGCGAATGCTTCCGGATGGGCGCAGAAGATGGCGTATTCCTTCCAATGCCTTTGTCGTAGGCGCCGTTGCACGCATGCAACCTCATCGTAAATTCGAAGTCCTACTACAGGCATTCAAAGAATTGACTTCACATATGCCTGAATCACATTTGGTCCTCATTGGTCGTGGAACACACCAACAGAAAGTGGTCATGCAACCTGTTGCTGCATTGGGTATGTCGGATAAAGTGCATTGTGTGGGATATCTGGAAGGTGATGATTACGTTGGGATGCTACGCAGCCTGGATGCCGGGGTTTATCTGGTACCGGGCACCGATGGTACCTGTCGTGCAGTACGGGAATTGATGTCTATGGCGCGACCAGTTATCGTGTCAAATACAACAAGCATGTTGAAGGAGCTTGTTACGCATGATATCAATGGGTTGCATACCGAGTTAAATAAAGATGCACTGGTTTCTTCAATGCTTCGTCTTGGTGAGAACCGTGGACTACGCCATGCACTGGGAATGGCTGCACGTACTACGGCAGTAACGGAATTCGCTTTACCGCTCCAGGCAAAGTCGATAAAAGCACTGTATTCTACCATTTTACCAGCTCAAGAGCGCATTGGTTCATGATATAAGGGCTGGGTCCCTGTTTCTGTGCATCATGCTATTCGCTTTTACATACCACGAGCAAGTTATCTCTTTGGTGTTTTTTGTTAACTTTCAAATTGTGAAAAATTTAGCAGGTATGTATAATAAAATTTCTAGCAAGTATTCAGGAATCAGGGGTGATTGTTCAAAGGCAGCCCAAAATTTCTGTTTATGGGGTTTGAAAAGACTTCTTTTCTTTTTTTCCGGTTATTATAAACGAAAATGCAGCATTCTATAAGAGAGTAATGAAATGTGTGATTCACTGTGTGTTAATGGCCGATTGATTCGACTTGGTTTTATTGCAATCCAATCTATTTTTATTGCAATAACTGGTCTGTCTGTCAATGCGCAAGAAACAGGCAATGTGCTGGTCTCTTATTACACCGAAATCTCTCCGACACTCGATGGCGTAATATCTCCAGGTGAATATTTCTTGCCAGGATACCACATCAGTTCAGAAAACAGTTTAGCTGCACACTGGTTGACATTGAACACTTCTGTTCCTCCGGAAGATTGCAGTTTTATTGTATATAGTCTTTGGGATGATCATGCACTGTATTTTGCTTTTGAAGTTTTCGACGATGATATTGCCTTTTTTGATGGGGAGTGGGGAGAAAACGACCGTATTCAGATCGTGCTGGCAGATGAGCAGGCTACATCTACAACTATGGGTGCTTTGATAGAATTTTCCATTTCTGCCACTGGAGAAACCGTTTGGCTGAACAATCCCAGGGGAGGAGATTTGTTATGGGATGAAAGTGCCATCGAAGCTGTTGGCATTGTTACGGATGTCGGATACAATATTGAGATTCGATTTCCATGGAATGAATTACCTTTTGAGATTTTACCCCTGCAAAAAAATACCCTGATTCGTTGTCTGCTTGCAGTAGTCGATGTAGATTTGAGCAAACCAAATGTTTTAAATGCATTGCTTGTTTCAAGCGGTGGACCATCTGAGAATCCATTCGAAAACCATCAGGATATTGGTTTGCTGGTATTGGCAGGCAATGGCGATGCAGCTATAGAAAAGGGCTCCCGTAAAGGCAGTTCGCTGCAAGGTTGGTTTCCCGAGAGCAACAAGCCCAGGAATTTAAATATTTCAGGCACCGAGGCATTTGACTTACCAGAAAATAATATGTTTCTAAACAGATCAGATGTTATAGGACGTGATGCGGGAACAGGCATGGTTCGTGGTATTGTCCGAGATATTGAGGGCAATCCAAAGCCTGAAGTGAAATTAGAAGTAATCCCAGTCCCGGACAACCCGACCTTATCTAATTTAAATCGTAATTTTGATCCACAATGGGAAACACACACCAACCAATTTGGATTCTTTGAGATTGGAGTATTACCAGATAATGGTGATTTCGTCTTGCGTGCAACCTATGGATTATTGCACTCACTGGCTACTTTCACCCTTTCGGAAAACAGGGAAATCCCTGAGCTTTCTATGGATTTAGTACCTTCTGTGGCCTTCTTGGGACGGGTTTTTGATGCTGCCGGAAATCCTGTTTCAAATGTCCGTGTGATACCGGTTCAAATTGGCAATCCCAGTATTGATGATTACCCATATCGTTTTTTCAGTGCTACCACGATGGGGGACGGGCGCTTTGTATTGTCGCGTCTGGCTCAGGGAACCTGGCGCTACATGTTGCTTTCACATGAGCTGGCACCAACACTTACACAGCCCTTGGCTACGAATCTGAATGAGCAAATAATTACGTTGGTGCCTGGTGCGCGTTTGCAGGGTAGTGTTGTTATCGGAGAACATGATCTACCTGTGTCTCGGCTGCGCATTGTCGTCGAAGAAAAGAAACTTGGAATGGAGCAGCAGGGCAAGCGTACGTATTCGAATGGTGAATTTGATTTTGAAAACCTCCGACCTGGTATGTACCGATTATATATTGATTCAGATCGTTATCACCTCGTGGATCATGACATCGAATTAAATCTGGCTTCAGATGCCAATATTGAGTTACCCAACATTCGGGTACAACGCGCTGGAACTATACGGGGCACAGTTGTTTTTGATGGTGAAGAAAAAACTGGAGTGCCTTATATTTCTGTATATCTTTATGACTTATCTGGGAATTTATTGATGACCAATACGACGGACCTGGCTGGTTATTACCGGTTTACAGGTTTGCGCCCGGGAGAATACATCATATCAATCCGATCACATGAATTACCTGAATATTACATTACAAATACAGAATTCAAGACAACACTGCAAGAGCGACGTACCATAGAACAAGGGCCGCAATTTGTGTTTTGCCGGGGTATTTCCATAAAAGGTATTGTTTTGGATGAAGTGGGTAACCGAGTTCCAGGTGCCAATATATATTTGCGAAGCCATGTGGCCAATGATGGAGATGACGACAGTTTTCGATTGCTTAAAACACGTAGTACTGCTGAAGGAACATTTGAGTTCCAGGGCATTCGGCCAGATGATGTTGGGATGTTGCAGGCACGAAGGATGCAACAACAATCTGCAATTCTGGATTTTGACACAGAAAATATATTGGATTTTATACCTGTGTTACAACTTGATGCCGAGGCCATTGGTACCATATCCGGCACGGTGATCACGCCACAGGGCAGAGTGATGTCAAAAGTGCAGGTAACATTGCTTGATAAAACTGAAGCGAACGCACAAAAAATGTTACTTGAGCCAAAAATTCTTGAAACCGACAATGAAGGCCAATTTATTTTTCAGAACATAGTACCCGGAAATTATTACGTCATGGCGGGATACAAACCGGACGTATTTGTTGATCAAAGTCAGGTTGAAGTACATCTTGATGCCGAGAATCCAATACAACAAATACGACTTGTATTGCCATGAACAAGAAACGACACCCTGCGGAACTGGCTCAGAGAATATCTTGTCAGCCTTATGATTACGACGTACGCAATCTAAAAAAATAGATAAGCGTAACAGTCAAGGCAACAAGGCTTAAAATACATCCAATAATCAATGACATCGGACGATAGGTGAAGATTATCTGATGTTCTCCTTCGCCTACTTCGATCCCGCGAAATATACCATCTACGGGCAAAATAGGTACTTTTTGTCCATTTAATGTTGCGTTCCAGCCTGGATACCAGGCATCAGACAGCACCAATACGCCTGGTCGTGTACGCTCAACATGGACACGAACTTCAGTGTTCTTCACGGGGACTTCCAGGCGTGCCCGTGCCCGGGCTCCAGTATCCTGCTCAGGTAATGATGCGCCTTCCAGTAATGGGGGGCGTTCAGGATGTAATAATGCAGGATCGAAAGACTCTACCGAGCGCGCTTCATAAATCATGCGTGCCCTTGGTTTCGCTTCCAAATCACGAAACAATACAGCACCTGTCGGAAATACTTCCTGAATACTCAGTACCGGTCTGACAGAGGCAAATTCACCCTGGATATCTTCCTTGGTAAGCAGAAATACCTCGGCTCCACTTCGCCTCAATAACAGGGGATTGCTGTCCACCTGCTCAATATACTGCATGTAACGGGATAGAGACGTGCCACTGGTACTGTAAACTTGAGAAATTCTGTTTCCGGCCAATGGCCATCTTTTCATTGCCTCACTACCACCGATTCTAGAATCAACCTGTTGCAGCGACTGAATAAATGGTGTTTCCGGGAACACTTGATCGCTGCGCGTGGAAGGCAATTGATTTAAAGACAACCAGTAAAAGTTTGTAACAGCTAAAAGACATAGCCCATAACCGAGAATTCTGATTCTCGGGTAAAAGAGTGTGATGGTCATTAATACAAGTAAACACACAGCGATCAGGATGTTGTGAAGTAATGGAGAATTTAAATTCAACCCGTACTTCGAATACAAGAAGATTACAAGTAGTATACCCCAACAAACAGGCAATGTTAATCCTAGTCTTTTTAATGACACCTTACAGGCTTCAGGGTCCATCTCAAGCCACTCTTCTGCGGTACTTGCAGCCAGAAAAACAATGGCTAAACCCAGGACTACCAGAAAATGTTCGGGGCCAAGATGATGTAATAATGGCAGGTAATTATAGGTTCCACCTAAAAATGGAAGTAAGGCCAGAACCATAGCTGCAATGAATAATGCTTCCATTCTGCGTCGTATGAGTTTGACTGCACTGCCGCGTACGGCAGGCCAGAATGCTAACAACAACATGGGAACGGTTCCAGCAAACAATAAATGGTACAACGCTTCTTTTTGTGGGTTGGGTGATGTGAGTAATCGTGCTGCCGGGTCAAAAAGAGCAACAAGATCACGAAGTTGCAAAGACACCAAATCGGTTGTAGCAGGTGCAATTGCTTGTCGTGTATATTCTATGAATGGTAGTAATTGAACCCCAATAATACCGATACCAAAGCATAAAGCAACACTTAGTGAATACACACTGCCTGGTATTGATGCTGCTTCCGGATCGCGCAGTCTGCGAACAACGACATATATAACACCAAAGAGCACTGTGGCCAGTAAAGTTTCCGGGTCACCACCGAGTCCCATGAACGCAATAACAATGGCTGTAATTGGCCAGGCTCGAAACTGTCCCATTGCAAAACGTTCCAGACAGAGCAGATAAAGCGGTAACCAGGGAAGCACATCAGACATCGGGAAACCAGCCCAAAGAAATATTGGTCCACCAAGCTGGAAACATAAAGCGATAAATAACCCTATAGCAGTTGAGAATCCAAATCGTAATGCAGCATAAAATGCACACCATCCCGCGACAACCATTTTGAGCAATAACGACCATTGCAATGCGGATACGAGTGGAAACACAAAAAGTGGGAGAGAGAATGGAGATAATACTCGTGATTTCCAGAGTGCCAGAAACGGGTTCCCAAACCCTTCATACGAATTCCATAACAATGATGTACTGTTTTCTATACTATGGTGTATAAATTGAAATGCCGGGAAGTATTGTAATGCATGGCGAGCGTGGTAAGGGTTTCCATGCAGAGAAACATCGGCAAGTCGGGCTTCTTCCCAAGGAGGTTCCAAGAAAACATCATCCAGATATAAGGGGATACGGTTCTCTCTCACCAATGGAAAGATAAAGATAACAGGAATTAAAACCAGCACGACCAGACAAAATAATGATTCTAATATATGTTTCCGTTTAAGCTGCACGTTGTCGACACACCTCCAATATTACTTCAATACCAATTTTTGCAATTGTAGTTCCCAGTAAAATTACTTCGAATTACCTCGAAAACGTATATTTAATTTACGAGAATTTCGCGTTCGGCGAATGTGTCCAATAGACGTTCATTGGCTTCCAGCATTAATTTGTAAAACGGGTCACCTTCTGGAATACAACATATTTGTTGCAGCACGCCTTTAATGCTATTTTCATTCAGAATTTTCTGAATTGCACAGGATTCCAGGTCTTCAGGGTTAAAATAATGTATTGCAGCTGTTGCAGCCAGTGCAATCATTGCAGCAGACTCGTTTTCTTCGAGGCAAAGCCGCGCAGCACCACAGAACCGTTCATGAGGACTCAATTTTCGAATAGGGTCTAGTGCAACCCGTGTGATACTGTCATTCAAGATGCGATTGTGGTATCGGAGTATAAAGTCTGCCCGTCGTGTTGCCAGTTCAGAAGGGTCTACACCATATCGATTCATTATTCCCCGGCAACTTTCAGTCGTACTGGCTTCGACGGTCTCCCGGATAAGGGGATCGCGGATGGCTT
>Ga0334884_1004557_pt1 | contig 14122 bp, 17 predicted proteins | sample GraSluR1_MG_7_FD_207215 | JGI IMG/M metagenome (GOLD analysis project Ga0334884, IMG submission 207215) | Sludge microbial communities from methane-producing bioreactor in Wageningen University, Netherlands - Granular Sludge_12_05 R1 | ecosystem: Engineered > Bioreactor > Anaerobic >...
GGCAGATCTAATAATAGTGGTGGGAGGACTGGTTCAAGGCCTAGTGGTAGAAGTGGTTTTTCAGGTAACAGAAATAGTTCTTCTCGTCTTAGAAGGCGTTAATTTTTTGTTATGCTTTCTCCTTTTAGATTAGTTATTTTTTTTATTTTTTCAAATAATTTTTTTCCTTGTTCTGAGAATGTTCAAGCGAATAATTCTATGTTTTCATATTCTTTTTGGTAATAACTTATCATTTTTATGATTGTGTTTGTTGCTATTCCTTTTGTTCTATGATCTTTGTGTATGTACGCTGACATCACGTACAGGGTTTCTATGTTTTTCTTTGTTATTTTCGTTTTTATGTTTTTTATTAGTTCTTTTTCTGTTATTTCTTTGTTTAGGAATTGGTTCATTAGGTCTTTGTTGCAAGGAATAATGGTTATGAATCCTATTATTTCATTTTTATTTTTTATTATGCTAAAACTATATGGGTGTTTTTTTTTGTAGTTCGTAGAATTCTTTTTTTGAACCGTTGTATTGTGTTTTGTCTTTATCTGTTCCAAATTCTTTTGTTGCTATTTCGTAAACTTTGTTTAAGTCTTCGTATTTTATTTCTTCGTTGAATAAGTATTTTAAGCTCATTTTTTTGTTGTTGTTTATTTTTTTTTTCAAAAAGTATAAAAACAAGTTAATTAATGTAGTTGTTTATGAAGCGAAAAGCAATCTTGTTTTTGACGTTAGTATTTTTGTTATTGGCGGCTATGTTCGCTATGGGTTCCGGCGCGAGTATTACTGGTTTCGTTGTTGCTGATGCGTCTCAGGTTGCTCCTGTTAATCAGATTTTCTCTGTTGCTTTCTTGTTTCTTGCTTTAGCAGTTTTTATTGTTGGATTGCTTCATGATTAGTTCTTATGGTTATCGTATGGTTCTAAGTAAGTGCTTAGTTGTCTGTTTACCATGATGAAAGTTGTTCTTTTACTAAATTCTCTTAGGCTTCTTGCACCTATGTATGTGGCTGTGCTTCTTAGAGATCCTAGTATTTCATGTACTAATTCGTTAACATCTCCTTTGTAGGGTACTTCTACTGTTCTTCCTTCGCTTGCTCTGTGCTCGTCTACTTTTCCGTAGAATTTGTTCATCGCTGTGGCTGAGCTCATTCCGAAGTGTTCTTTGTATTTTTTTCCATTTCTTTCTATTAGGTCTCCTCCGCTTTGGTCGTATCCTGCGAACATTGAGCCTATCATTACGAAGTCTGCGCCTCCTCCGAATGCTTTAGCTATGCATGAAGGGCTTGTTATTCCTCCGTCGCTCATTATTCTTCCTGACCCGTTTCCTTTGCTTATTCCGTGAGCTGCGTCTCCGCATTCTATTACTGCGCTTAGTTGAGGATATCCTACTCCTGTTTGTTTTCTTGTTAAGCAGGCTGATCCGCTTCCTATTCCTATTTTTACTATGTCTGCGCCTTCTAGTAGTATTTGTTCTGTTATTTCATTTGTTACTACGTTTCCTGCTATGATTATGTGTTCCGGGCATAGTTTTCTTATTTCTTTTACTTTGTTTATGAATCTTTCAAGGTACGCGTTTGGAACGTCTAATACTATGAAGCTGAAGTTGTTCAGTAAGTTTTTTTCTTTTACTTTTTTTAGTTTATCTATGTCTTCATCTCTTATTCCTAGTGTGTATGCTATGTAATCTGGTTCGTTGTATTCTTTGAAGAATTCTTCGAGTTCTTCTATTGTGTAGAATTTGTGTAATGCTGTTATCATTTTGTGTTTTGAAAGGGTTTTTGCCATTTCTAGTGTTCCTGATGTCGCCATGTTCGCGGTTATTATTGGTATCCCTGTCCATTTCTTTGGTGAATGTAAGAATGTGAATGTTCTTTCTAGGAGCACGTCTTTTCTTGATGTTAGTGTGCTTCTTTTTGGTCTTATTAGTACGTCTGAAAAGTCTAGTTTTAGTTCGTTATCTATTCTCATTTTGTTTTGGAACTCTTTTGATTATATTAAGTTTTTTATTAAATTAATTCACAAAACTTTTTTTGTCACTATTATTTCATAGAAACATTTATATAGGATTTTGTTAATCTTTTCAGTATTCATATTTTTTTTTAGGTTTGGGGGTTGATTCGTGGTTAAACAAAAAGATAAGTCTTTAGATGATAAGCAATTATTTTCTATGCTTAGTTTGCTTAAGTCTTGTTCTGATAACGAATTTGATTTTTCTAGTATTGCTACGTATAGTTTGTTTGAGGGGTTGTCTAAGTATAAGTGTGCTCGTAAGAATATGTCTTCTGAAGAAGCTAAGTTTAATGAAGTTAAATGCGTTTATAGTGCTCTTGAAAAAAACATTGAGGATTGTATTGAGAAAGGCAGTTCTAGTGTTTCTTTGAATCTTATGCTTGTTGAGGATATTTTATCTAATTATGCTAGTGGTGAAGCAATTCCTAAGAGTGCTTTACTTAAAGAAATTGTTTCTAGTAATTCTTTTAAGCGTTCTGAAAAAAATTTTGGGATGTACGTTGAAGAAAAAGGTAGTAAGCTTTACAGAGTAGTTTTGGATAAGGGTAAGTTTAGTGGTAATCGTAATATTTTGTTGAATGATTACGAGTCTATTAGCAGAGTTTTTATGTAGTGAGGTGTTAGTGTGAAGAAGAAGTATCATAATATTTATTCGCCTTTGATTGATACTATTGAGTTGGCGGGTCCTGATATTTTGAAGGAATTCGAGGCTAAGTCTAAGGATGATAATAATAAGAATTTGTTGGTTCTTCCTAGGGAGATGATTGGTGTTCTTGGTAGGTCTAAGAAGCAGGGTTCTTTTGGCGCGGAGGATTTTTTGAGGGCTTTGGATGAAGTTAGAATTAATGAAGCTGAGTCCACGGAGAATTATAATGTTTATAACATGATGGATAGGCTCGATGTTGCTTTTGTTAAGGGTGTTGGTTTGATTTCTGATTATTCTGCGTTTGAAAAAAGGATTAATGAGTTTTGGGAAGCGGTTGATAATGATGGTTCTTGGGGTAATCGTCCTAAGTTTATTTCTAATGATTCTTCTGTTCGTGTTGATTTGAAGGATAGGGGTTTGGCGGTTGATAAGCCTGGTTTTTTGCTTCATGATGAGAGCATTGTTAAAAAGGGTGTGATTGTTGCTTCTAATAAGTTCGCGGAGAAGATTTTTTCTTCTCCTAAGGGTTTGTCTTTGGATGAAGCGGTTGATTTGTTGAATCCTGTTGATGGTGCTTTGTATCCTAATCAGTTCGTTAAGATTCGAGGTGATTCTCCTCGTTATGCTAGAGTTGTGGGTGATTTGAAGCGTTCTTCTAATGGTAAGATTATTGGTTATGATAATCCTAGGGTTGTTTTGTTGAATGATCAGGAGTATAATAAGAAAGTGAGGGTTGGTTCTGTTGTTAGGGATAATGTTTTGGGTGTGTCTGCTTGGGACATGGAGCAGTACTTGGCTTTTCAGTATGGATTATTTAATGATGATGTTGAATTGTTCTTTATGACTGGTGGCGCGGGTTCTGGTAAGACTTTGCTTAGTTATGTTTCTGTTATTGATCAAGTTTTATGGTATGATTCTAGTATTGCTAAAGCTAGGGGTTATGGGGTTGATGGTAAGGGTGAACAAGTAAGGTATAAGTTCAAGCAAATTGTTTTGTTAAAACCTAATAATCTTATTGGTAAGGATAGGGATATTGGTTTTTTGCCTGGTAGTATGTATGATAAGTTAGAGTCTCATTTGATGCCTTTTATTGATGCGCACGAGGAATGTGTTCTTGATGAATTCTTTGGGTTTGAGGATTTGTTATCTCATCCTAAGAGGGATACTTCTCAGTTTAAGAAGAGGCCTGATATTCCTAAGATTAATGGTGAAGCGTATTTATCTCCTAAGCTTCCTGTTTTTAGGATGACTTATTCTGGGGTTATGCGTGGTCGTTCTTTTAGTGATACTATGATAGTGGTTGATGAAGGGGAGAATTTTACTCCTTATGAGATGAAGACTATTTGTGGTAGGGTCGGTATGGGTTCTAAGCTTCTTGTTCTTGGTGATCCTGCTCAGATTGATAATCCTCTTTGTACTAGGGATGTGAATGGTTTGACTCATGCGATTAAGCATTATTTGCCTATGGCTTATTCTGCGCTTATTCATTTGCCTAAGAATTATAGGTCTCAGTTATCTGAGGATTCTAATGCGTGGAATGTTTATAGTCATTAATTTTTTATTTTTTGTTGTTGTTCTTTTGAATTGGTTATTATTAGTTTGAACATTTTTTTTAAGAACTCAGGATTTATTTCGTTTTTTTTGGCTAGTTCTTCTATTTTTTGTTTTTGTTGTTTTTCTCTGTTTTTATCTTCTATGTTCAGTTTTTTTATTTTTTTTATTTTACCTATTTCTAATACTATTTTGTTTCTTTTTCTTATTTGTTTTATTATTTCTTTGTCTGTTTTGTCTATTTCTTTTCTTAGTTGTGTTAGTGTTTTCATTTTGTTTTTTCTTTGTATAATTTCTTTGTTTCTTCGTAACTTTTTTTTATTAGTGGAAAATAAAATTTTTGGTTTCCTGCATTTGGCAATATTAATATCTCGTTTTTTGATAAGTAAGCTCTGTGTATCATTGTGAAGTTTATTTGGTTGTGTGGAGAATATAATTTGTTTTCTTTAATTATGTGGGTTATTGTTTCTTTTAGCATACCTTTTGTTAGTACTTCGTCCATGCAGTACAGAAATTTTTGTAGTTCTTCTTCTGTTCCTTTTATTGTTATTTTGTTGTGTTTTTCATCTATTTGTTCTTCGAGTGTCATTTTTCTTCGTATTCTTTGTTTATTATTTCTTGTATTTTTTTAGCTTTTTTTTCTCCTATTAGTTCCACGCTTCTTAGTTCTTCTTCGTCAGCGTTCATTATTTTTTTTATGGTTTTAAATTTTTCTAGTAGGTGAGGTGCGAGTTTCATTCCTATTCCTGGCAAGCTCGAAACGATGTATTCTTGTTGTTCTTTATCTGTTATTGGTTTAACTGAGTGTAGTTGATAATCTTGTTCTTGTGGGTTTTGTTCTTTGTTTGCTATGAATAATAAGTACGAAGCGGTTTCTTTTGGGTTCTTGGTGAATATCACAGGTATCTTCATAATAGTTGTTAGTGTATATATCATTCCTCTTATCGCGTTTGGGTGTATTTTTCTTTGTGTGTAAATATCTTCATCTCCTTCAACTATTATTAATGGTTTGTAGTATTGTTTTAGTTCTTTCGCTTGGCTTAATAATCGTCCGTCTATTATGCTGTCCACAAAATCTTTTATTTTTTTGTATTCTATTACTACGTTCTCAGTTAAGTGGTAATCTCCTATTTGTAAGCTTTTTAGTTCTAAGTTAGCTCCCATCTCCATGAGTGTTTTCATAACAGCTGAATTTTTTTCTCTGTAATCTGCGAGCATGTGCACGTTTTTTTGTTCGTACTCTTTTATAGTGGTTTGTTTTCTTTCCATTGCTGATACTTTGTTTTTTATGTTTTTTAATACGCGGTACATTCTTTTTTCTTTGTAGTGCGCGACCCATCTGTTACTTTCATCTCTTGTTTCTTTTGTTACTAGTACTATGACTCTTCCGGATTTGTGTCTTCCTGTTCTTCCTCGTCTTTGAACGGTTCTTATCGCGCTTGGTACTGGTTCGTAGAATAGTACTAGTTCTACTTCTGGGATGTCTAGGCCTTCTTCGCCTACGCTTGTTGCTATTAAGCATGAGAACTCGTTTTGTTTAAAGCGTTCTATCATTTCTTTTTGGTTTTTTTGGCTTAGTCCTGCGTTTTTCTTTTTTGCTTGCCCTGTGAATAGTTCGCTTTTTACGTAGCACGCATCTAGTATTTCTTTTATTTTTATTCCTGTGTCTCTGAATTGGGAAAATATTATTATTTTTGCGTCTGGTTTTTTTTCTAGTTCTTCTAGTATTATTTTTTTTGTTGCATCTATTTTTGGGTGTGAATGGTTTTCTTTTATGGATTTAGCAGCTATTAGTGCTGATCTGAAATTAACGTCTTTAACTAAGTTTTTTACTGCTTTAGTATTTGAGGTTAGTGCTTGTTTTTCTAGTTGTTCTAAGTATTCTATTAAAGGATGCACTCCTTGTGTTTCTATTAAGTCTTGTGCGTGTTGAATTTTTAGCGCCTCACTGAGTAAACTTATGGTTTTTAGTACTTCAAAGTTTTTTTCTCCGTTCGCTACTTTTCCATGCAATTCAGAAATCATTTTTAGCAAATTAGTTTTTGTGTATGTTGCTCCTTGTTTTATGTATCCTAGAAGCGTTGCTTCTTTTAGTTTTGATTCGTAGCTCTTATCTAAGAACATTTTTACTCTTTTTAGTTCTTCAGGGAGTTGTACTTGTACGTATTCTAGGTCTAGGTCTTGTACGTATGGTAGAACATCTAGGTCTTCTTGGCTTCTGTATTCTATTTCTTCTACTTGTAAGTTTTTGCATACATCTAGTATTGTTTCTTCATCTGATCCTGGACTAGCTGTTAATCCTAGTATCCTAGGATTTTTTGCTGTTTCTTGGTATTTTTTTGCTAGGAAAACGTAGGAGTAATCTCCTACTGCTCTGTGAGCTTCGTCAAATATTATTACTGATACGTCTTTTAAGGATATTTTGTTGCTTATTACGTCGTTTTCAAAGCCTTGTGGTGTGCTTGCGAAGACTTGGTTTTTTTCCCATAGTTCTTTTCTTTTTTCTGGGCTTATTGTTCCTGAGAAACTCGTCACGTTTTCTAAGAAGTCTTTTAGTGTTGTTTCGTGTTGTTGTACTAAGGGTTTTGTTGGTGCTAAGAAGACTGCTTTGGATTCGGGGTATAAGGTTATGCGGTGTTTTATTAGCATGGCTGCTATCGCTGTTTTTCCTAGTCCCGTGGGTAGTACTGCTAACGTGTTTTTTGATGTGGCTGTTCCCAGAATGGATTCTTGGTATAGTCTTAGTTTGAATTCCGCCATTTTTTTTTTATTAATGGGTTTTTGTTTAAAAATATGTTGTATGGTTGTCCATTGCTTCTTTTTTTGATAATATTTATATAATACAAGATGTTTTTTTGGGGTTAGAGGTTGTTTTATGTTTTTGGGAGTTCAATTATTAGGTTTGGTTTTCGTTGCGGTCATGGTTTATTTTACTTATTTGAATTATAAGCGTCATAATTATGGTTCTAGGAGTTTTATTTCTTGGTTAGTTGTTTGGTTATTTGCGGGTTTGTTTGTGTTGTTACCTAGTTCTATTTATAATTTCATGGGGTTTCTTAGTATTGATAGGACTCAGGATTTCTTTTTTATTGGGGCTTTCGTGGTTTTGTTTGTTATTGTTTTTAATATGTATGTCACGATTAAGAAGACTAACGCTAAGGTTGAGGAATTTGTTAGTCTTGATGCTTTAAAGAATCCTGTTAAGAAGCGTAAGAAATAAAATTTGTTTTTGGTAGGGTCACGTAGAAAGTGCTTCCTTTTCCAAGTTCTGTTTCTAGGTCTAGTTTTCCACGTAGTCCTTCCACGCATCTTTTCACTATGGATAGGCCTACTCCGTAACTTTTTATGTTGGTTGTGTTTACTTCTTGGTTGTTTGATTTAAAGTAAGGATTAAAGATTTTTTGTACGTCGTGACTATCTATTCCTGTTCCTGTGTCTTTAACGTAGAATTGTATTTTTTCATCTAGGTCTTGTACGCCTAGTTCTATTGTTCCTTTCTCGGTGTATTTTATCGCGTTAGTTATTAAATTGTCTAGTATTCTTTCTAGTATTACTTTGTCTGTTTCTATTTCTGTGTTTTCTGTTATTTGGTAATTTGTTCGTAGTTCTAGTTGTTTTCCTTGTGTTTTTGACTGATCTATTAGAAATTTAGCGTTTTTTTCTGTTTTGTGCACTATGTCTGTTAAGTTTTCTGTTTGCAAATTATATGTTTGTCTTCCTTGTTTTAGGCTTTCTAGGGTGGATTGAATCATGTTTTGTTGATCTTTATTTCCTTCTTCTATTTGTTCAAGGAAGTCTTTTCTTGCTTCGTCTGTGTAGAGTGTTGAGAATCCCATTATTCTGTTTAAAGGATTTCTTAAATCGTGGAATAATCCTCTTACCATGTCTCGATTTAGGCTTTTTTCTTCGTATTGGGGTACTATGTCTGAGTATAGTTCGTCTATTTTTTGTATTTGTTGTTCGGCATCTTTAAATATCAGGTTGGTGTATGTTTTTATTTCGTCTGTTTTCAGTCCTGGCGTTTTTAGTCTTGTTAGTAGTTGGGTTCTTCTTTGTATTTTTTCTTGGAAGTACGTACTGATTTCTAGCATCACGTTGTCTAAATTCTTTTTTTGTTTCGTTGTTTCTTCCATTTTAAAAAACCCTTTGATTTATAATTACTAAGAAGTGGTAAATATTTATAAATGTTTTGTTTTTTTATTGTTTAACATCTAAAATAAAGGGATTACACAACTTCTTAATATCTTTCACTTTTATCTCAATAAGCGAATAAATAGTGCCTCCACCAACCAAAACAACTTCCTCATCATTTAAATCAGAATCCATAACGAAATTAGCATCATACCCAAAAGGAGGAACACCACCAGCAGGAAAACCCGTCCTAATAATAACATCCTCGAACTTCACAATCTCTAACTTAGGAACATCAAAAAAACTCTTCAATTTAGCCCTACTAACCCTTTCAGAACCCCTAATTATGACCGCGTAATTTTTATTATGCTTATCACTAAACAAAACAGTCTTAACTATTCTACTCAAATCAATACCAGTAACTTCAGCAGACATCTTAGAATCCTTAACAGAATCCTTAAAAACAATTCTTTTCAACAACACATCTTTTTGCTTAGCAAAATCCAATAAGTGTTCAGACATGATTTTTCTAAACAATCTAAGACTTTTTAAAACTGTTGATTAAATAATCATGTTCATCCTTAAAACAGAATACTTCAACAACTCTCTAAGAACTACTTGTTCACCATCATTAAGACTCTTACTCAACTCCTTAACTTTAACAAAAAAGAACTTATCCTTATTAACCCATATCTGAGTCTTATCACCTTTAAAATCATGAAAAAAACTTATGCTTTTCTTTTTATCTTCAAGAACAAGAATTATTTCTCCCAACTCCAAATCATTCATTTTAACTTTTTTCCAAGACCAAGAATCCTCGCTTTTCTTTCCAAATTCAAAATAAAACTCCAATTTCTCATTCAAGTATGCTTTCAAACAATTATCTTTTCCAAAGAAGTCTTTTCCAAGTATTTTTTTCATAAAAAAAACAAATACTTATTTATTTAAAAACCCTTTTTGCGCGTTTGACCAGTGCGTCTTATTCGCACCTAAAGTCTTTTGTTCCAAAACTTTTTCTTTCAATAGAATACTTACGCTCAACGTACTCTTTAGATCTGCTAATAGCATATTTTAAATCAGGAACATCATACTTAATGATGTCTGCTTCTATCAATCTTATCTTAGAATAAAACCATTTTATTATTCCAGGATCAGGCGAGCCATTTCTTAATTGCTCACCCAAAACAAAGAAATTAGACTTATAGTCATAATCCTTAGGTTTTTCAGGCGACGCGTTCACAGCAAGAGTTGTTTCATATCTTCCTATTTCTTCAAGCTTATTTTCCAATAATACTTGCATGTTATTATGAAGTATGTTCTTAGAATTTGTGAGTTTTTTACTTAATTCATCCAAGTATATTTTTTGCATGCAATTAGCCAATTCAGACTCAGGATGTTTCTCATAATAAGGTAAAGCGTTTTTAAAAAAAGTTGCACTAACAGTTTCAGGATTCTTAGAAAAAGGAAACAAGTCATGAAGATTGCCTAGTATTTTGTTCTCAACAAGCTCTAAGTAAGGAGAATTAATAACTGTATTCAAAGAATGATAATAAGTATCAAGATCTAATCTAGGATTGGCTGATTTTAACATTTCATCTAAAAATATAGTTACTGCTTGAAGCTCCAAGTCCTCGGTGTGATTAAAGCGCTTAACACCGCCATTCGTGCTTCTCGTGGACAAGTCTGATTGCAATTCTTTCAAAAAACTATGTATTTTCACTTCGAAGTGGAGAAAACAAGTCTTTTTTTAAAAGTTTTTTGTTATTTATAAAAACAAAACATTTTTTATGAAATCCTGATGTTGCTTTAGCGCAACTTCCAAAGAGCATTATTAAAGAGGATGACTTTCTTTTTTTGAATGAAATTTGTTAAGTCAGAGTTTATTAATTTTAAAATCAGATGGTTTTTTATAGAATTTATATTTTTTATTTTCGGTGTTAGCGAAAAACGTTGGGTAAAGTATTTCTTCATTCTTTTTTATTAAGCCCAATTTTTCAATATCGTCAATATTTAAAGGCGCTTATTTGTAGAAGTTAACTTTTTTTCATCAGCTTTTATTTTTCTCTCTAACTTCTTAATGTCTTCCTCAGCAGGCAAATCTTCTAATTTAATACCGCTTTTAAGAAGAAGTTCTCTAACATCAGAATTATTTTTAACATGTTCTCGAGTAATAATTCTCTCACCAGATAAATCATCTTTATTAACATTAAAGTTAGTAATTTCAGTAGCTAAATTTTTAGCAGTTATAGTTACTGTGGGAAGAAAATCAGCTAAAGGCCTACTCTTAGGAATCTTAAGATGAACCTTCATTGAATGCGTGTTTTTCCCACCAAATAATGCTTCATCACCTTTACTCCTAATCCTGGCAAAACCATCATCATCGACACCTCGCTCATAAATAAGTTTAGAAAGCTCAGTTTCAGATCTCACGAGTTTTTATCTTGCATTGAAACGTTCTCTGAGTTTAATTCTCTCTTCAATTAATTCTTGTTTCCTAGTTTGAATAGCGAAGTAACTCTGAGCAAAAGCAATCTCTTCCTTTCTAGAATCACCATTTTGAGCAATTAAATAACAAGCATGCCTAGTAAGCATAAAATCATCAATTTCTCTCTTAGCACCCGAACCTAGATTAACCTTTTTCCTGACGTTAAGAAAATGGTCATCAAATTCAAATCCCGCATTTTTACAAGATTCTTTAGCTTTTTCAATCACAACAAAGAAATTTTCCCATTTATCATAACCTAGAAGTTTTTGCAAGTCGCGAGCAAACCAATATTCTAATCCTTCTTTTTCATGAACATAATCTTCAAAAGTTTTAGTTAATTTAGCGATAATTTGCTTTTCCATAAAATTAGTAATATTTCTTTATTTAAATATCCTTTTCCCAGAAGTGGCTAGTGCATCTTATGAATACTTTATCTAAGAAATTTTTATTCTACCACGCAAGTCATTTTAACTTCTTTTTATTTTTAAAATGAATATCTTCTGCGTTTTTAGAACTAATAACTTTTCTGCCAATTTCTTTTTCTGTTTCAATTCTCGCTTTTCCAGCAATTCTTCCTCCTCTTTTAGCAATCTTTTTACTTTCATCAAAACCAGTTGGATCTTCATTTTTTGATATCTCTTTTGTTGTAACTTCTGCGAGCATATTGAGAACTAATTCAAGATTAGTCATATTATCTCTTAAATTTTCTTTTTTAAGATTTTTTAATTTTTTATAGTCTTTAACAGATTTACCACTCCATGCCTTAGTAATTTCATTTGTTAAAATTGCATAATCTCCTTGATTTTTTATTCCAACCCTATTCCACTCATCTGTTAATTCTTTTCTTATTTCAATAGTCTTTAATCTCTGATTAACCCATTCTTTAGAATAACCCTTTTTTAAATACGTGCTCAATGCCCTATTTATTGATAGTTCAGGGTCTTGAATTTCATCAATTCTCTCCCTTCCAACTTTAGCAAGCCAAATCTTGAAAGGCTCAGCTTTTTTACTTGGGACGGATTGAATTAAACGTAATAATTGCTCAGTATCGGCTACATCTGTTAAATAATATTTTCCATCCGATGATTGTAATTTCAGTTGTCCTATTTTATCGGACAACTCACTACCTTCTTCTTCAAGTTTCTTTTTTAAATCATTCCAATATTTTCTAGGTCTAGGACTTTCTGTCAATACTTCAACTACATCAACAATAGAAAAATACCATTTTTCTTCGTCTTCATTCCAAAGAACACGAATTTCTTTATTATTGAATAGTTTTATCGCATTTTTCATAATACTTATTAGAATTGGTTTATTATTTATAAATCTCACGCGCAGACTTGACTAGTGCCTAAAAAAGCAAAGAATATAAAAAAACAACACGACTCATAAAAGAATATGAGTTATACAAAGCAAGTACTAAGCGGAAGCATATACTACTTCACAGGATCAGTCCTCGCAGCAATCATCGCGTACTTAACTAAGCTAGTACTCGTAAGAAATTTATCAGTAGAAGACTACGGATTATTCTTCGCAGTCCTCACGTTCGTATTAATTTTTAGTGTGTTTAGAACACTCGGCATGAGTCAAGGATTAGCAAGATTCATCGCGGATTATAATTCTAAGAAGAAAAACGGCGAAATAAAATCAATAATCACAGGTGCATTCGCAACACAATTATTAGTTGCAGGAATCATGGTCATAATATTATGGTTCAGCGCTGATTACTTAGCCTTGAATTACTTCAAAGATGCACGAGCAGTAACTCTTCTGAGGATATTATCTTTTTATTTACCTCTTAGTATAATTCATGTTAATTTCACATCTATTTTTCAAGGATTAAAGAAATCTAAGCTTTTCGCTTTAGGACAACCAGTAATTAATGCTTTTGTTTTAATAGGATCAATCATAGGGTTATGGTTAGGCTTAGAATTATTTGCTCCAGTAATAGGTTATTTAGGTACTTATGTGTTTTTTTTAATAGTTTTTATTTTTCCTTTGTTGAAGTGTTTTAATTATTTTAATTTTAAACATAAAAATTTTTTTGAGGAGAATAAAAAATTAATAATTTTTAGTTTACCTCTTATGATAACTACATTTGGTTATCTTTTAATAACTTATTTTGATACTTTGATGTTGACTTATTTTGATATATTATCTAATGTGGGTGTGTATAACATAATTTATCCAACTGCTTTACTTATAACTTTTATAGGTTCATCTTTGGGATTAATATTATTACCTGTAATAACTGAGTTGTGGGAGAAAAATAAGAAAAAGCAAATAGTGACTGCTTTAAAAATAATAAATAAATATTTGTTAATATTTTGTTTGCCTGTAATTATTGTTTTAATGACTTTTTCTGAAGATTTAATAAGAATTTTTTTTGGACGTGAATATTTAGCGGGCGTTGTGGCTTTTAACATATTATTAGTGGGCGCGTTATTTAATGTATTCATGGGTTTATATAATCAATTACAAATAGCTTTGAAACAACAAAAAAAAGTTATGAATATATATTTAGTTGGTTCGATAATAAATGTGATTTTGAATATTCTACTAATACCTAAATATTCTTTGAATGGTGCAGCTATAGCTAGCGCTATAAGTTTTTTAATAATGTTAAAATTGTCCTTGGTGTACATTGAACAAAAAATAAAAATAGAACCTCCTTGGAAATCTTGGTTAATAACGAGTTTTACATCTTTATTAATACCAGTCGTGCCTATTATATTAAATAAGTACATAAATTTAAATGTTTATGTCACTACGATTAGTGGTTTGATATTAGGTGGATTAATTTATTTATTCATTTTATACAAAATAAAGATAATAAACATAAATGAAATAAAAAAAGTAATTACGAGATAATTCATCGAACATTTTAAATAAGAAAATACTTTTTTTAGTTTAAAATGAGTTTAAAAAAAACAATATTAAATTTAGGCGAGAATTTAGCGAAAAAAACAATTTAATGAAGAAATTATAAAAAAATACGTAGAAAAGTTAAAAAGAACGCGTCCAAAAGAATACCTCCAAATAATCATCCTAAAATAAATAAGGTTCACGAAGAAGTTACCAGTTCTCAGAAAACTTATTTGAAGGGAAAATAAATTGTTTTATATTTGGTTTGGTTCTGATCAATTGTTTCGCAATTGTTATTTTTTAATATTATTTTTTAAAACCAAAAGTTAGCAATTGATTATGCATTTCTGTTTTTGTTTTATAATTTTGTTTTTTTAATTCTTTTTCTACTTCAAAACAAGTTTTTACTCCATTTACAATATGATAGGATGCTATTGATAAATAAACA
>Ga0334884_1004562_pt1 | contig 14111 bp, 7 predicted proteins | sample GraSluR1_MG_7_FD_207215 | JGI IMG/M metagenome (GOLD analysis project Ga0334884, IMG submission 207215) | Sludge microbial communities from methane-producing bioreactor in Wageningen University, Netherlands - Granular Sludge_12_05 R1 | ecosystem: Engineered > Bioreactor > Anaerobic > Unclassified...
TGTGGTGGCGGAGAATGCCCAAAAAATGGCGGATAAATATCAGGTTGCCGCCTACAGCGATTATCACGACATGCTGGCACGCGATGATGTTCATGCAGTTTCTCTGTGTGTGCCCAGTGGTATGCGGGCGGAAATCGCTGAAGCATGCGCTGCGGCGGGCAAGCATATTTTAAGTGAAAAACCGCTTGAAGTTTCGACAAAGCGCATCGATCGCATCCTGGCCGCAATTAAAAAGCATAATGTACACTTGGGCTGTATCTTTCAAAGTCGCTACTCTGATGATTCCATCATGATAAAAAAGGCCATTGAATCAGGCAGATTCGGGAAGCTGGTTTTAGGTGATGCGTATATTAAATGGTACCGCTCGCCTGAATATTACGCCAGTGGTGCCTGGCGCGGAACACGTAAGCTGGATGGAGGCGGGTGTCTCATGAATCAGGGGGTTCACCAGATTGATCTCCTGCTCTGGTTTATGGGGCCGGTAAAATCGGTACAGGCACAAACAACCCGACGGCTGCATGAGGGACTCGAGGTGGAGGACTTGGCGACCGCGATGCTGGAATTTCAGAGCGGCGCATTTGGCGTTGTTGAAGGCAGCACTGCCATCTGGCCGGGACATCCGGCCCGGGTCGAAGTACATGGGAGCGAAGGTAGCGCGTTGTTGGAAGACGGGAAATTGCGTTTCTGGAAGTTCAGTAAGCGCCGGGCTTCCGACAGCAAGGTGGAAGCGTCGCTACATGAAGAATCGGCCCTGGGTTCGGGTGCCGGAGACCCGCTGTCCAGCCTGAAGATTGAAGGGCACTTCCGCAATATTCGTGACTATGTCAATGCCCTGAAAAAAGGGGTCTCTCCGGCATTGGATGGCATGGAAGGCAGGCATGCCGTAGAACTGATAGAAGCTATATACCAATCTGCGGCCACAGGAAAAACGGTGCGTATCAATCAGCGTTGGTAATTTGGCAAATTGGCAATGGATAATATTTTTGGAATTAGAACTTTCAAGGCAGAACAGGTAACCATGACTCATTTATTCAGACATTCTATACTATTTTTACTTATTGGAATGCTGGCAGCATGCAGCAACGATGCTGCTGATGGCATCACGCCCACAACATCCAGTGGTGAGGGTGTCGAGCAAAGTTCAGAAAATGCTAATGCGTTAGATGAAGTTGCCGGAGATATCAATCAGGTTGGAGACATCTCTTTGTCAACGCCATCCGAGACTATCGATATGGACGCGCCAGTTGCCCGTGTAGGCAGTGAGTTTATATCAAGTAAAGAATTCCTTCGTGAAATGCAGATGATGTGGCAGCGGATGGAAATGGAACAGGGTGGCCATGTTGATTTACCTCCGAATTTCCGGATGGATGTATTGAATGCCCTTATTGATGCACGCATTATGCATTTGCTGGCGAAAAATGAAGGGATTGAGGTGAGTGATACTTCAGTGGAAAAGGAATTTGAATTACGTAAGTCCGTTTTTCCTACTGAAGAGGCCTATGAACAATACCTCCAATTGACGGGTGTTTCCAGTGAAGAGCTGTTGACTAATATCAGGAAAAGAATCACGGTGAGCAAATTTCTTGATTCACTTACCTCCGATGATATGGTGGTGCCCGAAGAAGACCTGGAAGAGGAATATGAACAACGGACTGCGGCCGGAATGTTGCAGCGCATGGTTCCAACCGTGGATGTTGCACATATTCTTATCCGGGTTGAAGAACCAGAAGACGAATCTGCCTGGGAAGAGGCGCTGGAGCGTATTACAAGTCTTCGTCAAAGAATCGAAGCAGGCGAAGCATTTGAAGACGTCGCTCGGGAAAAGTCTGAGGACTACATGTCCGCAGAACGAGGTGGGTTGTATACGGAATCTACCCGGGGCCGTGTGCCGCAAGCCATTGAAGATGTGATGTTTACACTGGAGCCAGGTGAAATGTCAGAGCCTTTGCGTGGCATTGCCGGATGGCACCTGATCGAGGTCAAGTCCTACAACGAACCTGGCCTGATGACTTACGAAGAGGTCAGGGAATACTTGGAAAAAGAGTTAATGGAACGTAAGCAAGTCGAAATTGTGGGAACCATGATAAACCAGGCCAAATTGGTGATGAATATCGAAGTATATGATGAAGCAGTGAATGCGATTCCTTTGGAAGACCATCACCACCATTAAATGAACACTTGCTGATGCTATTATAAACCGTTCATTTCTTGATATTCCGCCACGTGCGGAAATGTAGAAACAGTCGCAAATAATCAACACCAAATGCCAAAATTCTGGCGTGTGAGTGCCCGGTGTGTCGCGGTTGGTAATGAAAGGGTATTTCACAAATGCGTACCTGCTGTTGATGTGCCATCAACAGTATTTCCAGCAAAATGACAAAATTGGTGAATTTGGGTTGAATATCATGAAACACCGCATGGTGATATATGCGATATCCACTAGTCATGTCACGGTAAGGAAGTTTGAACCCTATCCGGAAGAATGAATTCAGTAACCGGCTTAACCATAAACGAAAAGGATTTTGGTCCGCTTTTCCACCTGGAACATAGCGTGAAGCGACAACAATACCGTGTGGAACACGAGCATTCCAGAGTTGTTCTATAAAAGAGGCCGGGTGTGACAAATCCGCATCCAGGGTGAGAATATATTCTGCGCGGGCTATGGAAACGCCTTTCATGATTGCCGAACCATATCCGGGTGAAGTTTCGGTATAATACCGGACCTGATCATATTCCGATGCCAGTTCTTGCGTTCCATCACCAGTACAAGCGTCTATAATAATGATTTCATAGACGATTTGTGCTGTTTCCAGCGATTGAATCAAATCGGGGATCAGGTACTGTAAATTGTCTGCTTCGTTGTGACATGGGATGACGACCGATAATTCTATTTTTGAAGTGGATGATTGTATATCCGCTGTGTTTGTGTGTTTCATAAGGCAATCATAATACACCATTTGATACAACCGGGGGCTGTTGAATGCTTTCAAACTTTAATCAGTAACAAACACGATATGTTAATCAACATGGGATGTACAAACGCAGACCTTTTTTGAGGTATATTTCGGCGGTAAAAAATCCTTCCTGCAATAATATTATGACCGTTTTAAGAGAACATGAACTTGTGAAAAAACAATCCGGTGAACCTTCACTACAACGTATACTGCCCGAAGTCGCCGATAAAATGCAGAAAGCCATTGCGGATGCCGACGGCAACGAAGTTTTTTTTGCCGGCACGCTGGATAGCTCCGGCAGGGTTAGTGAGGTGCGTGTATGTGCCCGTGGCAATGAAGGTGCAGTTACTGCCCTGTTTGATTCACTTCAACTGCGAGAAGTTGTGCTGCACAATCACCCGGGGGGCAATCTGACACCCAGTCAGGCGGACCTCGAACTGGCTGCGGTATACAGCGCCAACGGGCATGGCGTGTACATAGTTGATAATGATGTAACCCAGGTTTATGTCGTAGTAGAACCATTTCTGCCTCGCGAGTCGCAGTGGCTCAATGTGGATATGTTATGGAAAGTACTGGCCAATAATGGCCCTATGGCCCGGCAATTACCCCATTATGAAGAGCGTGAACAACAACACAAAATGATGGAAGTGGTCTCGAATGCGTTCAATCGGGACGGTATTGCCGTTATAGAGGCGCCAACCGGTGTGGGGAAGACCTTGGCCTACCTCTTGCCCGCGATTGAATGGGCTGTCAATAATAGAGAACGCGTTGTCATCTCGACGCGGACGATAAATCTCCAGGAACAAATCATCACCAAAGACATCCCGCTCTTGCAGCAATGCCTGGAGCACAAATTTTCCGCGTGTCTTGTTAAAGGACGCTCCAACTATCTCTGCCTCCGGAAGTTGCGGCGCGCGCAAGAAGAAGCGACATTGTTTGATGAGGAAGACCATCGTACCCAGTTGGCATTCATTCAGGAGTGGTCCAATAAAACTGAAGATGGTTCATTGTCAGATTTACCCCTGGTGCCTGCCAGAGACCTTTGGGAAAAAGTATGTTCTGAAGCGGACAGTTGCAGCATGGGGCGATGTCCGGACCAGAAAAAGTGCTTTGTTGGCCGCGCGCGCCGGGAAGTGGCCCGGGCCGATATCATCGTTGCCAATCACCATATCTTGTTTTCGGATGTCGCAATCAAACAGGAAACTGGCAATTTTAGTGCCCTGGCGGTATTGCCTGCCTATAGCCGCGTCATCTTTGATGAAGCCCACAGCATAGAAGATTCGGCGACAGAATATTTTGGGGTATCCGCAACCAAGTTGGGTGCTATGGCAACTTTCGGGCGTTTATACCGTATAGAACGCGGGATAGAACGCGGACTCCTTGCGTTGATTGTTCATAAACTCGTAAAAAGTTGCCCAAAACTATCGCGAGATGACTATGAACCCTATGAACGTCACATCAGAGATGTTTTAATTCCCCATCTGCAAATGACCCGAGAAAACATACTGCACGCGTTTGATGGTTTGCGCAGCCTGGCCGCGATGATGTGTCGCCAGATTGGGCGTGATATAAAATGGCGCTTGACCCAGGATGTCCTGCAATACCCTGAACTGCGTGATTTTCATGACACCGTGATTGTACCGCTTGCAGAAGAGGGCAGCCTCGCGGTCAAGCATTGTTTACATTTGGCGGAAATGCTCAAGAAAATTCCGGTGCAGGAAGCAGACGCAGTTTATAATCCATTCGTGGATGAAATGCCTCAATTGACAGCTTTGGCTGGGCGTCTCGATCGGTTGACGCGCGCGCTGACGGAGTCAACCAGTGATACGCTCAAAGACAATACCGTACGCTGGGTAGAGATTGATGCCCAAAAAGAACAGTTTATCCGAGTTGCGCGTTGTCCACTGGAGGTTGGTAAACCGCTCTCAGAATGGGTATACAACAATCTGAAAACGGTTGTCATGACTTCAGCGACATTATCGGTTCGGCAGGAATTTGCCTACTTGTTTCAGCGCTTGGGCCTTGATTTATGCAATCAGGAGCGTATTGAAACCGCAATCCTGGACACACCTTATGACTTCAGAAAACAGGCGTTGTTGTGCCTGCCAAAAGATATTGTGGAGCCATCAGCACCTGACTTTTTAAATCAATCCACGGATTTCATACTTCACATACTCAAAATTACACGAGGACATGCTTTTGTTTTGTTCACCTCATTTCACGCCCTGGATTATACATTTAAACGATTGGAAAGCGAGCTGCGACGCATTGGAATTACTCCCTTGCGCCAGGGAGCCATGAATCGCAACCTGTTGCTGGAGAAGTTTCGCGAGGATATCAGCAGTGTTTTATTCGCTACTGACAGTTTCTGGGAGGGGGTAGATGTTGCCGGTGAATCGCTCCAGTGTGTTATACTGCCTAAATTACCCTTTCGGGTGCCTTCTGAGCCAATTTTGGAAGCGCGAGCTGAAGCCATTGAAACGGCTGGGGGAAATGCATTCATGTCATATTCTGTTCCCCAGGCTGTAATAAAGTTTCGGCAGGGATTTGGACGTCTCATACGGCGCCGCTCTGACAAAGGAGTTGTGGTCGTTCTGGACAATCGAATCACGAGCAAGTATTACGGAAAGATATTTTTAGAATCACTTCCGCCACTGAAAAAGGCGAGTGGTACGAAAGCGTTCGTGCTTAACGACTTAAAGAGCTTTTTTGAGTAAAGTTATTAGGTAACGAGCCGTATCAATGTGTTTTGGCGTCTGGCAGGTGAAAATCATAATAAATCAACATAAAGAATAAGGACAGCAACATGGAACAAGATATTAGAATAGATATATCCAGGGCAAAATCATCTGCCGTAGGAAAAGCTAATGGAGTCTCTTCAGATGAATTACGCGACATTGAGTCTCGTGTATTGGCTTCTCACGCAATCCTGGAAGAAGAACGCCAACAGGGTATATATGGGTTTTACGATCTTTACAAAGATACAGCGACCCTTGAGCGTGTAAAACAATCGGCAGCACGTTTTCTTAAAAATGGCATTGAGAATCTGGTGGTATTGGGTATCGGGGGTTCGGCATTGGGTATTACCGCGCTCAACACCGCATTGAATCTGCCTTACCACAATTTGCTGAGCAAGGCTTCGCGCAAGGGAAAGCCACGTTTATTTGTCATGGACAACATCGATCCGGTGACATTTCGTACGATGTTACGGCTTTGTCCTCCCAGAAAAACGTTATACAATGTCATCTCCAAATCAGGTGGCACGGCAGAGACCATGTCGCAATGTATGATAATTATTGATCTGCTTGAAAAGAAGCTTGGTAAAGAAGCAATCAAGGACCATGTGGTTGTTACGACGAGTCCAAATGTAGAGGGAGCACCCAAGAGCCTGCTGCATCCTGTGGCAAGTGCGTACAACCTGGAAAGCTTTGACATTCCTCTCAATGTTGGCGGACGTTTTTCCGTGTTCTCACCGGTCGGAATGTTTCCTGCCGCAATGCTGGGTATGGATATAGATGCCATGATGGCCGGTTGTGCCGCCATGGATGCACGCACTTCCAAAGCTGATTTGATGGAAAACCCCGCGTACTTGCGTGCGGCCATCCACTACATCATGGATACGGTCAAAGGTAAAAACATGTCCGTAATGATGCCCTACACAGACGGTTTGAAAGATGTCGCAGACTGGTATTGCCAGTTGTGGGCAGAGAGTCTGGGCAAGCGTTTCAGTCTGGATGGCGAGGAAGTTTTTGCGGGTCAGACACCAATTAAGGCGCTGGGCGCCACCGATCAACATTCCCAGGTTCAGCTTTACCGGGAAGGCCCCAATGACAAAATATTTAACATCCTGGAATTGAGCCGTTTTGATAAAACCTTGCGCATCCCGCAGACCTTGACCGATGTTTCCGAGTTGGAGTACTTGCGGGGCAAGAGCATGAACAAGCTGATGAGCGCAGAATTGCGTGGCACTATTGATGCCATGAAGGTCAGTGAGCGTCCGGTCATCCGGGTGCAATTGCCCCGTCTCGATGCCCATGCTCTCGGACAATTGCTGTACATGCTTGAGGTAGAAACAGCTATGGCCGGTCGCCTTTATAATATCAATACCTTTGATCAGCCGGGCGTAGAAGAGGGTAAAAAAATTGCCCGTAAGCTTATGGGTGGCGAGCGGTGATTGAGCCGACGCCCCGTTTCGAAGCGTATGGTACGGGTGGAGATTATGTGGAGGCGCGTCGTGCTCGGCGCGCCTTTCGCTATTCTGTACTCACGTGTTTGTGCTTTACATTTGCACTGTACTTTAGTGAGAACTATTTGCTTTTCAGTCTGGTTGAAACACAATACATTATGTCTGTAACTCTGGACGAGCCTTCAGCGCGTGCTATTTTGCACAATGTCGTCCGACGGGATCAGACGCTGAATGACAGACCGACACCAAGATACCTGAGTGCGCTTGCCCAGATTGAGGAAAGTGATGCTATTCTGGAAAGATATGAGCAAGCCTATCAATTGGAGCCCAATAACGCGTACTTGATAATCAATTATGGGTGTTATCTGTTTCATGAAGGACAATTCAGGGAGGCCAGAGAGCGTTTTCGTGAAGCGGGAATCCTCCCGCCAGAAAATGCATTGCCCCGATACCTGGAAGCTGCCGCCCTGGCGGCATCCTTGGCAGATGAAGAAGACCTGAGCGAAATCGTTACCATCATCGTACGCACCAACAACAGCGCGCACCCCCTCATATTTCCGGAACCACCATGGCACCATTCACTGCCCAAGTATGGTTACTGGTATATGAAGCGACAGCGTGAAATAGCAGACCAAACACTGGCGCCGCTGTATCGACTCAAGACCCGATTGGTCAGCCGGGCTCATGAACAAATCCTGAATGAACAAGTTCAGGACTGGAGTTCATGGCTTGGCTCCCTCGATGAAATGGCAAATCGTTTTATCGGAAATATTGAATCAGACAAATCGACTCTGGGAATTGCTCTGGCCCAATATGGTTTGTCATTAAAAACAGATGTTTTAACTTTACGTGAAGCGTTACAGCAAGTTGTTCCCCCTGTGCAAAAGGAAGATTTTTCAGATCAGCATACAAAACTGGCATCAGTACAAAAACTCATCTATTCATTCGAAGACGAGCGCGATAACAAAATTGCGGAACATCGGGAACAGGTGGTATTGCCGTTATATTTAATTTTTCATGCATTTCTAGCTTTTTCGGCAGCCTATTTTATGGTGCGAATCGGTACGAAGTTAATGCATATCCCAAGCAATAACTGGACGATATCGCATGTGCCCATTGGGCGTAATGTGCTGCTGATCGGTTTGGCCTTGCTGACGCTTGTGCTGTTGTCTTCGATACAACTGAAACACGTTGAAGCATATTCAATTTTACCCATATTACTTGAAACTTCCTGGTATTCATTGATGACGTTTTTACTGTTGTTTGGTGTCATTTATCCTGCTATGATGCTTCCCAAACCAGCAAAGGTCGTTGCTCATGCCCCGGTATGTGATGCGCGAGATGCATTAATGACTGAAGCGAGAAAAGCGCGGAAAATTGCCTATTTTTCTTTTATGCGTTGCTATTATGGAATTCTTTTAGGTGGGCTTTTTGTGGTTGTGAGTGCCTGGGTATTGCTCCATCGCATGATTGAGTCCTTGTATCCTACACAAATCCGGTTACTCACTACGGGATTGTATGAGCAGGAATTGGAGTTGATACAACAGATTCAACGCTTACTTGGTATATGATTCATAGCTTAATCGACTTGATTCAGTGAGTAATTGTTGCTCTTGAATTGATGTATGTTGTAAGGGTCTTCTTGGGGGATAGGAAACGATGTACAGTCGGTATCTGGCCTACAAAGGTATAGCATCTGAAGTCATTCCACACTTTGAACATTGGTCTTGCCCGGACGCAGAAACGTATATCACCGGTATAGACCACTACGAGCAGCCGAGAAGCTGCCGAGATAGGTTGAATGCCCTGTATCCAAAATTGGGCTTACCGCCACTACCGGATGACACACCAATTCCCAGGCCCGAGCAGTTAGAATCTGACAATACACAAATCGCTAATACAGCAACAGAAGGACATCATGCAGTTCGCTGGGGAGACAGCCAGTCCTGGCACTGGGATTGGGGCAAAAATTTGGAAAGCGCAGAGGATGTCTTCCGTTTTTCTCCTCTGGAACAAGGCGATTTTCGACAAATTCCAGTGGTGGAATCTTTCGATTACCGTGATGAAGAAACTTTGTACGATATTTTCCGGGCAAGGTATCCGGCAACGTGGGGAGATACCCCGCCGGAAGGCTCTGATGCCAGTTGGGGCTTTTACAACACCATGTTCATGTGGCCATTGCTTACCTTTGGCTGGGAGCTTTTTCTGGAAACCTGCCTGGACCCCCGGTTTGAACGTATCATGGATGAGTTCGCCGAAATCAACCGTCGTGTCTTTCGTGCCGCTGCACGGCTTCCGGTCAATTTTGTGATATGCCATGATGACATCGTGACTTCACGCGGCCCTACCTGCTCACCTGAGTGGATGCACAAGTATATCTTCCCGAGGTATGAAGAGTTCTGGTCCATTCTACGAGAGTCCGGCAAGCGTGTTATCTTCATGGTCGACGGCAACATGGATGCCTACGTGGATGACGTCTTTGCCTGTGGCGCGTGTGGCATTATTACAGAACCCTATACCGATTTTCGTGCTATCGCGCGAAAGCACAAGAACTGTGTCATTGCCGGTGAAGGGGATGTCCGGATTCTGATGCGAAATGATCCGGGTGAAATTGAGCAGATGGTGCGGCAAATGGTAGAAACCGCACAAATGACAGATGGGTACATGATGTGCATTGGTAACCACATTCCCTGGAACACCCCCCCGGCAGCGGTAAAGTGTTACCTTGATTGGTGCCATGAACTGGGGCGAAGGTAATTTTAGAACGTAATCGATTTTCGAAGCTATAAAGGTAAACGTGATGTCTCAACAGCAAAATCCCCTGCGTTTTCGTCAAGTGCATCTGGACTTTCATACATCGGAAGTCATATCACCCGTCGGTCAGGACTTCGACCCGGACGAATTTGCGGATACCCTGGCCAGGGCTCATGTAGACTCGGTGACCTGTTTTTCACGATGTCATCACGGCATGATTTATCACGATACCCAATTTGAAGCACGGCACCCCGGCCTTACATGTAACCTGCTGGCAGAGCAAATCACCGCTTGCCACAAGCGGGATATCCGTGTGCCCATTTATATTACCGTTGGCTTTGATGAATACATGGCCCGTCGTCACCCGGAATGGCTGGAAATCGCTCCGGATGGAAAGCCCAACTGGCATGGCCCCTTGCAGGCGGGATGGCATAAGCTGTGCCTGAATGTGGCGCCTTACCTTGATTATCTTGACGCGCAAATCACAGAAGTAATGTTGACAATGCCGGCGATTGATGGTCTATTTTTTGACATCCTGCTGCAATCTTCCTGTGCTTGCTCCTGGTGTGTCGCGACCATGAAAGCCAAAGGAATGAATCCCACCGATGAGAAAGCGCGGCAGTTTCATGCAGCACAAGTATTGGTGGAAGTCCGACGCTTTATCAGTGCTACGGTACGCAAGCACAATAACACGTGCGGCATATTTTTTAACTCAGGTCACATCTATCCGGACCTCCGGCAAGTCATGGATTGCTTCACACATTTTGAGGTGGAATCGTTGCCAAGTGGGGGATGGGGCTACGACCATTTCCCGGTAGCCGGACGCTATGCCCGAACATTCAATATGCCCTTTCTAGGCATGACCGGCCGCTTTAATAAAAGCTGGGGCGATTTCGGAGGCTACAAGAATCCTGCCGCACTGGAATATGAATGCTTCACGAGTCTTGCCGAGACAGCACGGTGTTCCATCGGCGATCAATTGCATCCTTCGGGAAAACTCGACCCCTATACATACGACTTGATCGGAAACGTCTACGCCAAAGTCGAGAAGATGGAGCCGTATTGCGTTGCAGCAAAGGTGCTGTCCGAGATTGCCGTATTCAATCCAGAGGCCATTGGTGTTCAGGACAGTCAGGTCGACAGCAGTCTTGCTGGCGCGTACCTGACTCTGGCTGAGAAGGGGTATCAATTCGATGTCGTGGATCAGTGGGTTGACTGGTCCAGGTATAAGGTCTTGATTTTGCCCGATAAAATTTATCTGGATGACATACTGCGTGATAAGGTGAATACGTACCTGGAACTTGGTGGCAAAATTTTACTGACCCACCACGCAGGTCTGGATGCGGAAAGCAAGTCTGCATTTGCAGTGGACTCCATGCCGTGTCGTTACCAAGCTGAAGCTGCACAATGCCCTGATTACCTGAGTTTTCCATATCCCTGGTCAGCGTACCCTGCCGATACACGCTTTGTCCTGTATGAGCGTGGAGTCGAGGTGGAAGCCCTCGCAGACGTAAACGTGTCAGGACAAGTCTGGTGGTCGTATTTCGACCGAAGCTGGGAGCATTTCTGCTCGCACGTTCAGGCACCACCGGCAGAAGAATCACCTTATCCTGCGTTGGTTTATTCAGGCAATATCGCCTATTGCAGCTACCCGTTGTTCGGTATGTACAAAAGACATGGTGCCAGGGTGTACAAGCAAATTTTATTGGACATGCTGAATCATTTATTGCCTGACCCACTTGTAGACCTGACTGCTCCCACCACGTTTCGCGTATCATTGACCGAGCAGCCACAAGACAAGCGCCACGTACTTCACCTGTTGCATTATATACCGGAAAAACGCTTCGGTGATGCACCCACAATCGAAGAAACGCTACCTGTGTACAATATCCCAATTAGCGTTCGGATTCCCAGACCTGAAAAAGTTTATATGGCTCCTGAAATGCAAGAGATACCGTTTAAGCATGAAGATGGGCGGATACATGTCACGGTTCCCGAAGTAAATGGTTATTGTATTGTTGTTTTTCAACAATAACAGTAAAACAGGAGTCTATAATACATGGTTAATACACTGGTTCGACATGGCCTGATTGGGATTCTTATCGTGAATATGACCGCGGCAGGTGAGTTTGAACTGGGTATCATCGTGGAGCATCCCGCGGAGCAGCTACATACCCGGCATTGGCAGACCATTTCATCCCTGGGTGCTACAGCAGAAATTCTGTTGATTCCGCAACCCGTGGCCGATGAAGCAAACACGAATTTTTCCGCATTTGAGGCCCACTTGGCCATGTTTTCTACACAGGGAATTCCTGTTGCAGTTACCCTGACACCCCATTTCCCGGACCTGCCCTGGCGTGTCGAAGTGGATGAAGACGGGAAAGCCTGGCAGGAACGCCACAATCTGTTTGACCCTGATTTCCGTGCAAGGTGGCGACGCTATCACCAGGATTTCGTTGCAACTTACGGACAGGACGAACGGATCAGGCGGGTCTACGTCGCGCCACCCTCTTATTTTGGCGAAATTGAGTATTACATGGGTTCTGATTGGAGTAATCTCAAAATAGTCGCCTATGGTGAGCTTGGAAAAGCCGCATTTATAGACTGGCTTCAGAAACGTTACGCAAGCCTGGAAGCATTAAACCAGGCATGGAAAACGGGGTATTCCGTTTGGGATGAATTGGTGATACCGCGCCCGATTCGAACAGTAGAAAATAATGATGTTGTTGGCTACCATCTTGGTGTTCCCTGGCTGGACTTTATGCAGTGGCGCAGAGACTATCTTATCGAGGCAATCGCAGATGAACTTGAAGTACTCGGCACTGATACAACGTGGGAAGTGTCGTTAAAGTACTCGCATGGAGATACTTCGATGACACAAGGCACAGACAGCGCAGCCATAGTTTCCCGATTGACGCATTTGCCACACCTGTCACTGCACATGACCAATGCACATAGTCTTTCTGATTTGCGGTACACCATGAACCACGCGCAATTATATGGGGTTGATCGTGTGTTGACAGAAAATGATGGCAACCGCTACACCCGTTCTGAGTTAATCAAGATTACGCTTACCGGATTGTTGTCGGGAATTGATACCTACAATTTCTCCAGTTACAGGCATCTGCTCAATACCGGATACCAGGCAACTGAAGTGCCACAATCTTTGCGTGATCTGACCCGTATACTTTCTGAATTTCACGGTGTGACATTTGCTCCTCGTTCTGGCAAGAATGACATTGCCTTTTTCCATAGCAACAGTAGTACCTGGGCACGGCCACCACACTACACGAACCATGATGTGTCGCGTGTTTATGATGCCGCGCTCAGCAATGGTCCCGGTCCAGAGGTGCGCTCTTTTGACTGGGCGCGCTACCTGTACAATCCGGATGTTATTGGTGAACAGCATATATGTGATGGAGATTTAAGTGGTCGCCGTTTACTGGTCGTACCAAACTCGGGCCTGACCTTGTTTCCCCATGATGTGTATGCGTCTATACTGGACTGGGTTAAGCAAGGGGGCAACCTGGTTGTATTTGGCGTGGATGGCTTCGCGTGGCATTACCATGCATCCCCAGAAACAGATCACACCGATAGTGTTGTACATTCATCCGAAGTTCCAATCGGGGTGCTTGACGTTGCGTCTGGAAACGTGCGTGCTGTGGAAGAGGCACAAAACATTGACTGGTTATGCCCGGTAGATTCCAGCAGCATTCCAACGCTGCAAACCGAAGCGTTGCCCACAAACTGGGAGACTATCCTGGAAGATGAAAAGAAAAATCCGGCGCTCTTGCGGTACATGCTGGGTGACGGGCAGATTTATCTATATGCTTCCCCCGTTCCAAGACATGGAGAACTGCGCTTTGATGACTTTTTCCGGTTTGTAGTTCCGATGCAATTACAGCACCTGGCACAATCACTCGGTTGTGATTTTACATACGAAATTCAGCCCGTTAACAAAGATATACTGCGCACCCCCCAATTAAATATTGGCTATATTGGCAGGCACCATGAAACAAAGGACGCGTTGTATGTTGCCGGGGCTTATACCGGAGACCCCGGAGCCATCACGCTGTCTTTTACTGCCCCGCACGACGAAACCAGGGGCATGTTGTTAATCGTGGACACCCCTGGCATACGCATTACATCAGATGACCCAAGCATGAAGGTACTCAGGAATGATATTCCCCCATACCGTCTATACCAGGACCCCACCA
>Ga0334884_1004577_pt1 | contig 14074 bp, 15 predicted proteins | sample GraSluR1_MG_7_FD_207215 | JGI IMG/M metagenome (GOLD analysis project Ga0334884, IMG submission 207215) | Sludge microbial communities from methane-producing bioreactor in Wageningen University, Netherlands - Granular Sludge_12_05 R1 | ecosystem: Engineered > Bioreactor > Anaerobic >...
TCGATGTTTTTGTGAAGTGCTGTTTATTTATTACTGTGCCAAAACAGGTGAACCCGTTTGCAGTGGCGAGAGGAATAATTATTTCTTCAAGCTTAATTTTGCCTCTCCTGATTTCACCTACTTCAAAAGCAACCCAGCCCTCGGGCCGGGTTATTCGGAAGAGTTCCCTGAAAACGAGATTCATTTTTCTTTCCCATTCGGGTATTTTTGCCGGAAGAGTCATCTTTCTTTCAACTTCATGCCGTTCAATTCCGTTAAACCATAAACGTAACCAGTTATCATCAGCATACTGAACAACATTCAGGAAGGGTGGAGATGTAACAGTTAAATCAACACTCTTCGGGGCGATCAGTTTAGTTTCAGCAGCATCCTCTTCAAAAAATAAAACATCTTTAGCTCCTGCCTGTAAAAGTTTTATCTGTCCGTGTGTCAGGTTGCGGAGCAGGTGCTTGCTCTTTTTAATAATTAAAGCGGCGACGTCTCGATATTCGGGCTTTTGTTTCAAACGTTCATTGATTTTTAGCTGTCTGGCTGCTGATACAGCCTGGTTGGGCGGCATGGTATAGACAGAAAAAAAACCTTTTGAGTGACCGGTCAGACGATTCGTAGCAATCATTCTGATCCAGCGGTCCAAATAATCTTCACTACCTTCTTCACGGCGTGAGATTAAGTAATATTTTAGTGAAAGCAGTTCCTGCTCGGTTTTAGGATGAAAAAACATAGACAAGTCGGGTTTATTATAATTAGTAGTATTGAAAGGTATTGCAGACAAGCGTTTTTGTATTGCATCAATATCGGGAGGTGATAGCCTGGGCAGGCAGAGGATTTTACTTAATGGATTAATGTCATTGCCGATTACTTTTCTTTCCATCAGTGCAGCTTCTATTAATGTGGTTCCCCTGCCGCAGAACGGATCATAAACCACCTGACCCTTTTTTGTTAAAAGGTTAATAAAAAAGCGGGGCAGCTGCGGCTTAAAACATGCCCTGTAGGATATTTCTTGAATTGATGAAGCCTGGCGCTGGCGTGCGGTCCAGAATTCGTTGACAAAGAGCTTGTATGGGTTATCATCACAGCACAAGCAGCCTGTCCCGGTTATTTTGACAACGGTCGGCTGATTTTCTTCATTCAGAGTGTAATCTTTAAGATACTCAAATATCTGTTGGTCACTAAGCACTGGTTTCACCTTTATTTTCTTTCATACCTGAATTATAGCAAAATATGAATTAATATGCTTCTTGCAACATGGAACACTTTGTGATATAGTAATGTTTGGTATTGAAAAGAAAGTAACGTTTCAAAAAGATCTTAGCCCTCCGGATCCTGTATGAGGCATATTGAATGGCAAAGGTATTTTGAAGTTACTCCGCTTTTTAATCCTAAATCAAATTTTAAAGGAGATTTTTGCATGCAAGGTAAGGTTAAATGGTTTAACCCGGATAAGGGCTATGGTTTCATTGAAAGCGAAGAGGGCGTTGATGTGTTTGTTCACTTTTCCGCTATTCAGACTGATGGTTTCAAAACCCTTGAAGAAGGGCAAAGCGTAGAATTCGAAACAGTTGAAGGCGACCGCGGTAAGCAGGCTGCCAATGTAGTACCCCTATAGATCGAACAGATAAAAAATGATAAGAGGCGCTGAACAAACAGCGCCTCTTTTTTTATGAGCAACTTAGTAGCTGCGCCTGGATGAGCAGCTTTTTATCTATCTTTAAAAAATCAATTACTGGTTTTCTTCAGGCATTTTGGGCAGACACCATAGAAATCAAGACGGTGACTCTCAACCTGGTAACCGGTTTCGCTTTGTACTTTATCATCAAGCTCTTCCATCTTGGGTACAGGTAGATCGTCAATGCAGCCGCATTCCCTGCAGATAAAGTGATAATGCACTTCGGTGTTGGCATCAAAACGGTCAAAACTGCTACCCGCTTCAATTTTTTGTACCAACCTTTGATCAACCAGGATGTTGATGTTACGGTAGACCGTTCCCATGCTCAGGTTATTAAACTCTTTTTTCAGTTCGTCATACACCCAGCTGGCGGTAGGGTGTGTATCCGTGTGCTGAAGGATGCTCAAAATGCGTTCTCTTTGCCTGCTTCTCTTATACTTGTGCTTTACCATGTTAGAATCGTCTCATTTCCTACAATTTGATATAACAAAATGATATACATTCTTGAAATAAAAATCAAGCTTTAGAATTATTAAAACCATGCCGTGAAAAGAATTCCCAGGATTGTTCCGGCAAATATACCCAGGATCGACAGGTGAGCGCCGGCGCTTTCATATGCGTCGGGTATTAATTCATCGCATACAATATAGAGCATGGCACCACCGGCAAATCCAAGCGATACACCTAAAACATTGTCTGAGATGCTGCCTATCGCAGCGCCGATCATTGCACCCAGCCCCATGGGTACTCCGGCCAAAGCAGTTACTGCGATTACTTTACCATAGTTATAACCCCCCTGTTTTAGCGGGGCAGCTACGGCCATGCCTTCAGGGATATTATGCAGTCCAATCAGAATGGCGAGGGATAGCCCCAATTCGGCCGAACCTACAAATCCAGAGCCGATTGCCAGACCTTCAGGCAAATTATGCAAGCCGATACCAAGAGCTAAAAGGGTCCCTTTTTTTAAATAACCATCGAAAGGGGTATCTTCTGCTGTTACGGTATGATGGTGAGGAAGGTAGTGATCAAGAAAATAAAAAACTACCATACCCAGGGTCAGACCGCCGATAGCAGCAAGATAACCACTGAAAGCAATTGCTTCTTCAATCAATTCCAGGAACACGATTGAAAGCATGATCCCGGCAGCAAAGGCCAGTATGGTTCCGGTAAAACGGGGGGTCGGTTTTTTTACCAGGATTGATAATAGCCCTCCTGCGCCGGTACCGATTACACCGGCCAGCATCCCCATCATCCCTACTTCAAACCAGTTCAAAAAATCACATCCTTTAAGGGCTTTATCAGGTGAAGGTGCAATAACGCCGCTGTAGAAAAATTATTACCCCCTCAACCAGGTGAAAAGCGCTTGATATGAGGGGGTCACATCGTGCATTATTAATCACCATGCTCGTTGATTTATTACAGTTTTAATTCTAAGCTGTTATCCCACAGGCCGTGAATGTTGCAGTAGCTGAGCGCAACAAGTTCTCCCGGTTTTTCCACCGTAATAGTGGCAGTTGCAGCAGGTTCGCACTTCGCGCTTCCTGCGTTGGCTCCTTCAACCGATTCGCCATGTGCTTCAAATTGGAATGTGCCCATGTGGACGAGGAATTTCTCTCCTTCAGGCTTATAAAAAAGCTGGATGTAACGAATATGATGCTCAGTTGTGTGAGGATGGGCAATTTCATCTCCCACGCTCAACTGCACCTGGAACGGCTCGCCTTTCTTGACCTGCCCCGGCACTTTTATTACGGGAACATGTTTCTCTGCTTTCCAATCAGCGGATTGGACATGCTTGGCAATATTGCTCACTTACAACTCCTCCTTGTAATAAACTTGGCATACCTTCATATATTCTCCATTGTTGGTCGGCATCCTTCTTCGATGAAGGGATTATTCAGCAAAATCATAATTGTTCCTGCCAGAAAATTTTAGCTGCAGTGTTATAATATATTATATGCCGGTTTATGATAAGCCGGGTAGCATACTATCTAAAGCAGGTTCTTATATATGGCAGAGGTGATCTAATGTACACAGAAAATTTGATCGATCATTTTCAAAATCCGAGAAATGTTGGGAGTCTTGATCATGCAGATGGTGTAGGCACTGTAGGTGATCCGGATTGTGGTGATTTTATTCGTATTTATATTCGCGTAAAAAATAATCGTCTAAAGGAAGTGCTTTTTGAGGCTTGCGGTTGCCCTGCATCTATCGCCACAACCAGCGTGCTTACCGAACTGGCTGTGGATAAAACTCTTGACCAGGCTTTTGCTATCAGTGAAATGGATGTGATCAGGGCCCTGGGAGGGCTGCCCGATCCCAAAATTCATTGTTCCAACCTTGGCGCTGCTGCTCTGAGACAGGCAATTCTCTATTACAGGAAAAGTATAAGGAACAAACAGGAGGTGTGATTTATATGGTTAAATGTGCACGATGCGGAGAAGATGTTCCAAGAGAAGATATATATGTTCATCGCGACCAGGAATTATGCGAGGATTGTTATATGGGAGCGCTGCAGGCTCCAAAAACCTGTGATGTTGCCGCCACACAGCATGCAGTTAAGCACCGCCTGTCAACCGGACAGACCGGGTCAGACGGGCTGTTGCCTGTTCAGAAGCAGATTTATGACCTGATTAAAGCAAAAGGCAAAGTAACACGTCAGCAGGTCATGGAAGAGTTGGAGATACCGGATTGGGAGTTGGAAAAACAAATTGCCGTGCTCAGACACTGTGAGCTGGTCAAGGGCAAAAAAGAAGAAGATAATATTTACCTTGTTCTCTTTGATAGTTGATAAGGATACTTGGAGAGCCTATCCAAACGGGTGGTTATTTTCGCTGTCTGGAGCAGAAGCGTTTTTCAGGCTTCCCCTGTTCAGGGGAAGTACTAAAAATATTGTTACGATTCCGGCTGCAAGAAAAGCTGTGCCCAGTCCGGCTCCTCCTGCAGCTGCCCCGAAAATAAAAGCGCCGAATGCAAATAAAATATCAATTGTATTTTCCTGCAGGCTTAATACTGTAGCTCGTAGTGACGGTTTGCTGATATCTATCAACCAGGCGGCAAGCGCTAACGAGGTTCCCTGTATTCCCAGGCCGAGGATTGCTGCGGAGGCATAGACAAGAAATGGTCTGTCCGGTATGAAATAGAATGAAACTGCTCCTGCGCCCAAGATGGCCAACAGAGGCCAGGCTACTTTGCGGCGGCCCAGACGGTCAGATAAAACACCGACGCCCAGGCAGGCGACAATTCCTGCTACCCCGAGAATTATAAAAAACAAAGGAGTGTCGGCAGATGGTACCGAAATTTCGATATGAACTGCTGAAAAAGAGATTATAGCGCTGTAGGTAAAAGCATATACTGCTATACCGCCGATAATTGGGTAGATAGCTTTTATAGCCAGGGCCTTTTTAAACTGCATTAGAAGGTTTGCTCGTTTTTTATGAGTAGCAGCTAGCATCGGTGTTTTAACCAGGGCTATGGCAGCGGTTGAGATTATCAGGCTTACTGAGCTTACCATAAACATGCTGTTGTAGCCGCTGTTCTCAATTATATATAGTGCGGCAGAAGGGCCAATCAGCAAGCCAAGATTAAAAAAGATTCTTGTTGAGCCCAGGTACGAGCCGATTTTGTCGGGCGGGGCCATTCCTGCAGCCAGGGTTGATATGCCGGGCAGGACAACAGCAAGCCCGAGGGCCTGAAATATGCGCATTGATATCAGCATTGAGTATGTAGGTACCGCAATAAGAAAGAGCGGTGAGAGGGCAAAAGTGAATGTGCCGAGGAGCATCAGCGGTTTGGGACCCTGCTGATCCAGCACCGGTCCGAGAAAAAAGCGCAGCAGCACGGCAGTGATTGATAGAACGGTATTCTGCAGACCGGCCTGAAAAGAACTGCTGCCTATGGCCAGGCTGTAGGCTGGGTATATTGACAGGGCTACAAACATGTTGGCGACGAAAAAGAAAATGGCGATGTAAAAGAAGATCCAGTTTGTCAAACTGAAATTACTGCCTGGTTGAACATTTACAGCCTCATTTATTAAAATTGCAGGTCTATCCTTCATTGAATCCCTCGTTTGTTTACCATTGTAATTAACGCTTCCTGCCAGTTAAACAGTCACTCAGGGTTTTCCCTACAGTTGCAGCCACATCGGCAGCAACATAATGATTAGCTGATGAATCAAAAAGAATGGTTGCCCAGGCGCCGCGTTCAGCCGCTGTAAGACGGTAACAGATGCAAAGCGGCAATCTTGGCAAAACCCGCCATTCAAAGGCAAGATCACCCAGCCCCTGAACGGGCCAGCCTCCCTCGGCGAGACAAGCTTGCTTAAATCCTTCAAGATCATCCTGCCAGTAAGCGGCCAGTTCATCGCCGCTGTAACCCTGAAAGGCCTGCTGGTAAAAAAGGCCACCAATTTCACTTAAATTCACCCAGCGTCTGGTCAGGGTTGTTCCGTCAGCTCTCTCCAGGTAATGCAGCCATAGAGCCTCCAGTTCCAGGGAAACAGGCTTTAAGTTGCCTCCGGTGATCTGTAAATCAGGCCAGCTGATGCGGCAGGTATCCAGCAGGTAGTTGCCCACAAGCCAGAGTGAACCTTTTTCAGCAGGTTCCAGGGCAAGCCCGGCCAGGCGGGCAATGGTTTCTGGTTCCCTTTTATTCAACTTTTCTCTTATTTCAGAGCATTTCTCGTAAAGTGACTGTTGTTTGTGTTTTTCAAGGGCGGCCTGGTCAAGTTCCGGTGCTCTGTTTTTATCATCTGGTTGCATTTGCGCACCACCATTTTTTATGCTGCCGTAATTATAGCGGGAGGTTGAAGCCCGGTCAAATATAAAAAAATAAAAGGAAGATAAGGTATGTTGCCGAATAAAATAAATTTAACTGTTTTGATTCATTAGGTGATGGGAGTTGATGAAGATGAGAATTGGTATTGCCGGTTATGGCAGAATGGGACGCCTGATTCATCGTGCAGCCCTGGCCAGGGGGCATGAAGTTCCTGTAATTGTTGATCCTTCCGGGTCAGTTCCAGAGGTTACCGCTTCTGCTTTTAGCAAGGAGTTGCCTAAAGTAGAAGTAATAATCGACTTTTCTCTGCCGGGAGCTGTTTCTGAAAATGTCAGGCAATATGGTCAGATGAAATCATCTGCTGTGATCGGTACGACCGGTTGGTACGGTGAAATGGATCAAGTGGCCCAGCTTGTAAAAAATTCAGGTATCGGAGTAATCTGGTCCGGCAATTTTTCTCTGGGAGTGAACCTTTTTTTCCAACTGATTCGTTCTGCAGGTGAAATTATAAACCGTTTTGATGAATATGATATAACTATTCATGAATTACATCACCGCCATAAAGCTGACAGCCCGTCAGGCACGGCTGAAATGATCGGCCATATTTTATTAAATGCACTCGACCGGAAAAAGCAGGTTGTCAGCGCCGGCCCAGCAACTAAACCTGCGGAAGAAAAGCTCCTCATATCTTCAGTGCGATGCGGGCATATTCCCGGCGTACACCAGGTTATTATTGATGGCGAAAGTGATACCATTACACTTGAACACAGTGCTCGCAATCGTGAGGGTTTTGCCGCCGGAGCAATAATGGCGGCAGAGTGGATTGTAGAGCGGAAAGGTTTTTATAACATCGATGATATGATGCAGACTATTATTGGAGGAGAGGCACAGTGAGAACGATAAATGATCTTTTCAGGGGAGTACATACGGCGTTGATCACCCCGTTTACATCCACCGGGGCGGTTGATATCGGCGCTTTTAAAAGGCTGGTTGAATACCAAATTGATTCCGGTATTGACGGCCTGGTGCCCTGTGGAACCACTGGAGAAAGTTCAACCCTGACCCACGATGAGCACGACAGGGTGATTGCCCTGACTGTAGAATATGCAGATGGGAGGGTGCCGGTTATTGCCGGAACGGGCAGCAACGCCACCAGCGAAGCAATTCAGCTTTCCCAGCATGCTGAGCATTCCGGGGTTGATGCTGTATTGTTGGTTAACCCTTATTATGTTAAGCCGACCCAGAAGGGACTTTACCTGCATTTCAAGGCAATTGCCGAATCGGTATCCATTCCCTGCATAGTTTATAATATTGAAAGCCGCACCGGGGTGAACCTGGAGAATGAAACCCTGCTGCGTCTGATGAATGAACATCCGAACATTGTTGGGGTTAAAGAGGCTTCCGGCAGCCTTGAACAGATGAAAAACCTGATCGGTTTGCGTCATGAAGAATTTGTTGTTCTTTGTGGTGATGATAATATAACCGTTGATCTGATTGAAGCCGGGGGTAACGGTGTGGTTTCAGTGGCGGCTAACTTGGCGCCGAAATTGATAAAAAAAATGGTACACAGCGCCTTGGATAATGATTTTGAACAGGCCCGGGTGCTTGAAACCAGACTGATGCCCTTCTTCAAAGCCTGTTTTGTGGAAACCAATCCCATTCCTATTAAGACTGCCATGGCCATGAAAAAATGGTGTCAGGAAGAGTTCCGCTTGCCGATGTGCACCCTCGCAGATAGTTCAAACTACGGGTTAATAGAATCGGCTATGGAAGGCCTTGATATTCCAATTGCCGATGCTTTTCAGGTTAACCTTCACCAGTAAATAGATGATTTGATAAAGATGATATAAAAGTTAGAGAGGTTTCAGACTATGGTTAAAGTAAACAGTAACTACCGCAAACTGAGTGCTGGTTATCTCTTCCCGGAGATTGGACGGCGTATAAATAAATTCCAGCAGAAAAACCCGGGTCTTAAAATATGTCGACTCGGCATAGGCAATACTACCGAACCTTTAACCCCTGTGGTAATCAGAGGTTTGCATGAAGCAGTTGACCGGCTTTCTGTTGTTGATACTTACAGCGGTTATGGTGACGAACAGGGAGAAGAAAACCTGCGTTCAGCTCTTGCCAGCTATTACCGGAACAGGGGTGTTGAATTGCAGGCAGATGAGATTTTTATCAGCGACGGTGCCAAACCTGATTCGGCTAACATACAGTCCATATTCAGCCCCGAAAGCCTCGTAGCTTTCCAGGATCCGGCCTACCCGGTTTACGTCGATTCGAATGTAATTGCCGGGCGCTCGGGAAATTACAATGCCGACCGGGGTGATTATGCCGGTTTTATTTACATGGTTTGCCGGGAAGAGAATGGTTTTATTGCCAATCCGCCCCGTCAGAAGGTCGATTTAATTTATCTCTGCAGCCCGAATAACCCCACCGGGGCGGTTGCGACTCACAAACAACTGAAAAAATTTGTTGACTATGCACTTGAACATCAAGCAGTGATCATTTTTGATGCATCCTATTCTGAATTTATTGCTGACCTGGCTCTTCCCCGGTCGATATATGAGGTTGAAGGAGCCAGGCGCTGTGCCATTGAGATAAACAGTTTTTCCAAGTCGGCAGGCTTCACAGGGGTTCGTCTCGGTTGGTCTGTTGTGCCGCATGATCTTGTTGCTGAAGAGAGTGAACCGGGAGAAATTCACAGCTTATGGTTTCGCCGGCAGACTACCTTCTTTAACGGAGCCTCTAATATTGCCCAACATGGGGGAAAAGCTGTTTTAACCGGGCAGGGGTTAACCGAGAATCATATTTTAATAGCCTACTACATGGAAAATGCTCGCCTGATCAGGGAAGCGTTGATCAGCCTGGGTTTGACCGTATACGGTGGAGTTAATGCTCCCTACCTTTGGTTGAAGGTTCCCGGCGGGCTGACTTCCTGGGAGTTTTTTGATAAACTGCTCAATGAAGCCCATGTTGTCGGAACACCCGGTTCCGGTTTTGGACCGGCCGGTGAAGGATATTTTCGACTCAGTGCCTTTGGTCATCGCGAGGAAATAGAGGAAGCGATTGAAAAAATCAGGGAAAATCTGGTTCTATAAAATTCAGATATTAAACAGGCGGAGGCGGTCATAATGAATGAAAAAAGAATACACCTGTCAAAAGAACAGTTGGAAGAAATCATTATTAAGTTCCCGACACCTTTTCATTTATACGATGAGCAGGCCATTCGCGATAATGCCCGTGTTTTCAACAGGGCTTTTTCCTGGGTTAAAGGGTTTAAAAACCATTTTGCAGTCAAGGCCTGCCCCAACCCGGAAATTCTCAGGATACTGCATGAGGAAGGGATGGGAGTCGACTGCAGTTCGCTTACTGAACTGGTTCTGGCAGAGAAGGTTGGATTCAGGGGGGAGGAAATTGTCCTAACTTCCAACGATACACCTCCGGAAGAGTTTATTGCCGCTTCCCGGTTGAATGCTGTAATTAACCTTGATGATATTACCCATATTAAAATGCTTGAAAAACATGTTGGTATTCCTGAAATGATTTCATTTCGCTATAATCCGGGCGGTGCCCGTACCGGTAATGTTCTGATCGGCCTGCCCCACGAAGCCAAGTACGGAGTAACCAGTGATCAGATTGTTGATGCCTACCGGGTGATGCGTGAGAAGGGAGTTAAGAAGTTTGGTCTGCACACCATGGTAGCTTCCAACGAGCTGGAGAGCAGTTATTTTATTGAGACAGCGCGGATGCTTTTTGAATTGGCCGTAAAAATAAAAAGGGATAGCGGTGTGCACATTGAATTAATCAATATGGGCGGTGGCATCGGAATTCCATACCGTCCAGGGGATAAGCCTGTTGACCTTGAATATGTATCTGCCGGGATGAAAGAGCTTTATGAAAAGCTCATTAAGCCCGAAGGGTTGCATCCGCTGCGTGTTGTTTTTGAATGCGGACGCCTGGTTACAGGACCCTACGGTTACCTGGTCAGCAGGGTCAGGCATGTTACCGAGAAATATAAAAAGTATGTAGGGCTCGACTCATGTATGGCCAATTTAATGAGGCCTGGTCTCTACGGGGCTTATCATCATATTACTGTTCCCGGCAAAGAACACTTTCCCGCTGATCAGCAATATGATGTGACCGGATCACTCTGTGAAAATAATGATAAATTTGCTATTGACCGAAGACTGCCGCTTATCGAGGCCGGTGACCTGTTGGTTATCCATGATACCGGAGCCCATGGATATTCCATGGGTTTTAACTACAACGGGAAGCTGCGTTCTGCCGAGTTATTGCTGAAAACCGATGGGTCAGTCAGCTTGATTCGCAGGGCGGAAACCATAGATGATTATTTTGCCACCATGAGATTTCCCGATTCTCCTGTCGGGGTTTAAGGCCCGACGGAACTATTTTTAGGAAGGAAAGGAGTGGTTTTATGATTCGCAGCGATATCAGGGCTTATATTAATATTGGCGCGCTGGCCCTAGTTTTACTTTTTAATTATTTATCTAATGCTCTGCCGTTTAATAATCTAACTCAGGGCGACCTGGGCGAGGTTTACCCTGTTCTTCTTACCCCGGCTACCTATGTATTTTCCATCTGGGGCTTGATTTATCTTGGTTTGATTGCTTTCATTGTATATCAGGCATTGCCTGTGTCACGTGAAAACTCCCTGGTAAAAGCAGTGGGTATACTCTTTGCCGTAAGTTCCCTTTTCAACATTCTCTGGCTTTTTGCCTGGCACTACCAGAAAATCGGCTGGTCTATGATTGTTATGCTCCTGCTTCTGGCTACCTTAATTTTTATCTATCTGCGGATTGGCGCAGTTACAAATGTCAAATCAATTTATGACCGCATTCTGGTCAAGTATCCCTTCAGCCTTTACCTTGGCTGGGTTTCTGCGGCAACCCTGGTTAACTTTAATGTTTTACTTTATGATATCGGCTGGTTGGGCACCGGTGGAGGCGGAATATTCTTTACAATACTTATGGTTCTTATTGCCGGACTGGTTGCTTTAACCGTTTTCTATCTCAGGCAGGACTATATTTATGCTGCAGTGTTCATCTGGGCCTTAATCGGTATCGGGATCAGGCACGGGACAGATATCGTTATTTTAACTATATTTGCTTGGCTGGCAGCAGCGGCAATTCTCTTTGCTCTTGGCTGGATCACTGCCCGCCGGGGCCGCGGCCTGACCGGTTAGAAAGCATAAAAAGCTGCAGGGTTTATCTTGGAATGCAGACAAAACAAAGGAGCAGCTTAAAAATGAGCTGCTCCTTACTTGTTTTTTAATGAAATATTTCTACTGCTTTTTAAAGAATCCACCAAGCACGCCACCGATTAAGTTCATAACATCACCGCCACCCTGCTGCTTTTTCTGATTGCCCAGTGCCCCGATTACCAGGGGGGCCAGTTGGGTCAGCAGGTTTGAAACCTGGTTGGTCTCCATGCCCGCTTTCTTTGCCAAATCTTTTTGTACGGTTTCGTTTTTGCTGCCGAAGATATGCTGCAGCATTTTAGCCCCGTCGTTTGTGTCCACGTTATTCAGGAAGCCGAAAATGTCATCCACTTTATCATCTTTGTGGTCTTCCAGGGCTTTGTTCAGCGATTTAGCTCCTTCCGGAGTTGAAGCGTTCTTTTGTAATGTATTCAGTAGTGTCGGCAGGGCATTCTGGGCTAACTGCTGGGCCTGGTCGGGCCTGGCACCTGCTTTTTTGCTCAGTTCTTCCAACACTTTCGGGTCGCTTAACTGGCTGGTTAGCATCTTTAGAATATCCATTTTGTAATATCCTCTCTTTCTTGTGGTTTTATATGCATATATTTATTATATCATGGATACTATGTTCTAAGAGAAGTTATGCGAACTATGCTTAAGAGATAAAAAATTCAGTAAATTCCCAAAGTAAGTTCTACAGTGGACGAGGCTGTGGCATTTAGTTTGGGAAAATTTTTAGGTAGAATTAAGTCTGGGAAAATTTCCTTTAATTCAAAGGAAGAAGGAAGTAAAACATGACAGACTTAAATTCTACAAAATTCAAGCATCTGACACTTGACGACCGGAATGAGATTCAAATGTGCTTAGACCGTGGTGTGACCTTCAAAGCAATCGCCGCCCGCGTAGGGAAGGATCAGACAACCATTTCCAAGGAAGTCAAGCGGCACATCCAGGTCAATCCAACCAGCGCCAAGAAGTTTGACAGGCATGGCAATCCCATTGCTGAAATCTGCCCGTTACTTCTCAAGGCTCCGTTTGTATGCAACCCCTGCCGGAAACGACGCAATCAGTGCGGGTTCCAGAAACAGTACTACAACGCGAAGGCCGCACAAAAGAATTACGAGACCCTGCTCGTCGAAGCCCGTGAAGGTATCCCGCTGAACAAGCAGGAGTTCTACGAGATCGATGCTGTTATCACAGCAGGAATCCGCAAGGGACAGCACCTGTACCACATTATGGCTACCAACAACCTGGGCGTATCCAAATCAACGGTCTACCGCCATCTGAACCGCGGCTATCTGTCAGCGAGCAAGATCGACTTTCCCCGCGTGGTAAAGTTCAAGCCGCGTCAGAAGCATCACGACCAGTATGTCCCCAAGGCCGCAAAGGTTGGCAGAACTTACGAGGACTTCCTCGCTTTCATCGAAGAAAACAACCTAACCCATTGGACCGAGATGGATACAGTGATCGGTCGTATCGGCGGAAAGGTGATCATAACCTTTGACTTCACCCTGTGCAACTTTATGTTCGGCCTGCTTTTAAACGAGAAGTCCTGCCTTGAGGTCTCCGAAAAAATTACCGCCCTCAAAGCAACCTTAACCGGCAAAGGGTTCGTTTTCGGTGACATTATCCCCTTGGTCATCACCGATAACGGCAGAGAGTTTTCCAATGTCTTAGCCTTCGAAAACAACGCTGCAGGAGAGCGCGAAACTTGCCTTTTCTTCTGTGATCCCTACAGGGCTTGCCAGAAGCCGAAAGTCGAGAAGAACCATACCCTTTTCCGCGATATCGTCCCAAAGGGTAGCTCCTTCGACCATTTTACGCAGGATACTGTGAATTTGATTTTTTCACACGTCAACAGCGTTAAACGCAAGAGCTTGGGTGGAAAAACCCCGTATGAAGTATTTGCGTTTACATACGGGGCCATAATCGCCACCCTGCTAGGCATTTCTCCTGTCGCGGCAGGTGAAGTAAATCAATCGCCTAGCTTGCTTAAAAAATAACTCAAATCACAATAAAAATCAAAGGAAATTTTCCCATCCTAAGTTCCCGGTACGTTGACGTTAGTCTGAAACAACAGCGATTCAGGCTTGTTTGCCTTGCCATTATTTAACAACTTATTGCTTTTTAGCACCATTTTTTACCTTTAAAGATTTCTTAACGGTTTTTTCTTATACTAAAATCCATTCATTTTTCAGGGTTATCGCAACGCGCTTCCCACTGTGGAACTTACTTTGGGAATTTACGAGATAAAAAATTCATTGATTTTTCTTATGATTCATATTGCCAGAGAATAAATCATGTGTTACTATATGCATATATAAGTATATAAACAATTTAATGCAGGGAGTGTTCAAGCCCGTGAAAGAATGGCAGAAATTGATCGTGATTATTGTTGTGTTTCTTGCTGCTTACTT
>Ga0334884_1004579_pt1 | contig 14073 bp, 9 predicted proteins | sample GraSluR1_MG_7_FD_207215 | JGI IMG/M metagenome (GOLD analysis project Ga0334884, IMG submission 207215) | Sludge microbial communities from methane-producing bioreactor in Wageningen University, Netherlands - Granular Sludge_12_05 R1 | ecosystem: Engineered > Bioreactor > Anaerobic > Unclassified...
GCCTCGTCGAAGAGGAGGATGGCCTGACTCGCCGTTGCCCGATGGAATATCTGGGAAATATTGCGCTCAGTCTCACCGATCCACTTCGAGACGATGCTCGGAATGGCGATCTGGTAAAGGCTCATCCCCACACACTCGGCAATGATCTGGGCGCACAGCGTCTTGCCCGTCCCAGGCTCACCGGCAAAGAGCACCACGATGCCCGTACCATAGTTCAAACGCCGCCTGAAGCCCCAGCGGTGCATCACCGCCGCGCGCTGTCTACAGGCCGTGATGATCTCCTTGATCGCCTCGATCTCTGCCCGCGGCAACACCAGGTCCTCCAGGGTCAACCGCGTCGCCCGCGGGCGCGCAAAGGCCGATAGATCGGCCCGCAACTGCTCCGACGAAGCGTTCCCCAGCGCCTGCAACGATAGCCCCGCGTCACCCTCACGGCGCAACATCGCGTCCTGTACGGCGTTGACGATCTGCGCCCCCGTCAGCGGATACTGGTTGGCCAAGAGGCCCACCTCGACGTCCTCCGCCAAAGGCAACGCCTGCAGAACCTTGCACCAGATCTTCTCCCGCTCTTCCGACTCTGGCATCTTGAGCTGTAGCGCCGTCAGACTTCGCCACGTCAGGCCGCTGCTCTCAGCCATCTCAGCGCTGCCCAGCAAAAACAGCGGCACTTGAACCCCATCCATGGCCAACCGCAGCGCAGCCAACGCGCTGCCCCCAGGCAACAACAAATCGATGCGATCAAAAACCACGATGCCATCGAAGAGCCGACCCGTGGCAAAGGCCTCGGTCACCACCTGAGCCGCCGTCACCCCATCCAAACCCTGCACCAGCGCACAGTCCACCTCGATCAGAGGCATGCCAAGCTCATAGCCCAAGGACCGCACCAATTGACTCTTCCCCACCCCAGAAGGGCCGCGCACGTGGCAACTGAAAGCCGCCCCCGGCGCCACCCGAGACCCCCGCGCAGCGCACCAGGCTCGCAAGCGGCGCGCCATCATCTGCGCGCTGTCATCGCCAAAGACCAGCTCCGATAAGGGTGCGCGGGGCTCGACCCACTGCGCCACCTGGCTCAGAGGTTCCTCCAAAACCCGCTGCTCCAGCAAAAAGTGCAGCACCCGCAGCGGCGCCTGCAAGCGATAGCTCAACAAATGCCCGTGATCGCCGCGCCCCATGGCTGTGACTTCCAGCAGTCCATGGCGACGCAACGGACCATCTGCCGCGAAGTAAGCCAGCGCGGCCAGGGCTTCCACCCCACGGCGCGCCAGAAAAGCCACGGCGAAGGCCACGTCCAACTTCCCGTAGCGCGTCCGCGCCTCGACCAGATCCCGCCACGGCGCCGACAAGGCCGGCGCCGCAGCCAATATCAACACCTCACAGCTCAGCTCATCGAGGCCAAAACGCTCGGCCAGCCGCAACAGGGGTAACGGCGACGGCGCCCCGCTGTCCGCCTCCAAACGGCTCAGGGCGCGCTCCAGGTCAGCCGCTTTGGCCGCCGTCTCCTCAGAGAGCGCCGCGTCCTCACCCAACAATAGCCACAGCCGCTGCAGATGCAGCTCGAAATGTGCCAGACTGGGAACTCTCTCACCCACGTCGCGCTCCTCACCCTGTGCTGGGTCCACCCCCACGTATCGTGACAGCCATCGCGTGGACTGGCAAGCACCACCGTAAGCTGGGTCGACACCTCCAAACCTTGTGCCCTTGCGCCTAGACCTTCTGGCTCACCTGCCGCCACCGCAACAACAGCCGCCTCGCTTGCAGGGGGCTCTCTCTCCGCAAGGTCGCCGCACCCAAGAGCACCACCTCGGCCAGGGCCGCATCGCTCCAGCCACGTGGCTCTTCCCCCTCCACCACCCGCAATGCCAGCCACGCCAAATCGGGAAAAAGCGCGGCACTGAAGCTGTGGAAGACGAAATCAACCCCAGCGGCGGGCAGTGACGCCCGACGGCAAGCCAACGCCAACAAGGGGCGGACCAGGGCCACGTCGGCCTCCTCCCGCGCCTCGTCACCACAGCACAAGCCCCGCAAGAGCAGCCACACCGGCCGCAAGGCCGGCGCCGCCAAGCCCTCGCCTTGCGCAACATAGAAGCGGACCAGTCCAGCGGCGGCGCCCCAGCCACCACCGCACTGCCACCAGTGCAAGACGCCATGCGCGGCACCAAAGGCATCCTCCACCACCTCAGGCGGCGGCGGCAGCGCTCTCCCGGCGGCAAAGGCAGCGACCGCCGCCTCATACGCAAGCCGCGACGGACTCGGCGCCCGTTGCCCGCGCGCCAGGCGCGCGGCTATCGCCGCCAAGCGATCCGCCTCCATCGGCGACATCCCCGCCGCACGTGGACCCCGACAAGCGAGTAAATGCAACACATCAGCCTCGCGCTCCCGCGCCTCAGCCAACGTGGCCAACACATCGAGCGCCCGCACCCGCTGCAGGTGCCGAGGAGCGTCGATGAAATGAAAGGCATAGAGCCACTGACCCCAAGGCGACAAGGTGAACGGCTTGAGCACCGCCAGAGCCTGGCGACCCACGGCGACGGCCTCGCCGCCACAGGTCTCCTCAGCCCGGCAGAGGCGCAACCAGCTCGCGCGCAGCAGGGCCCGGCCCTGCAAGGGGCCGCCCCCCGTCACGACCTCCTCACAAGCGGCCGTCGCCGCTGACCAATGCTTGAGCGCGTCGGCCCTGGCCCCCTGCTGCCACGACGCATTCCCTGCGGCCTGAAAGAGCACCGCCCGCACATAGTGCATGGCCGCATCGGGGCTGAAGCGACCCAAAGCGCGGGCCAACAGCAACGCCGATGGCGAAGAAATCCCCAGGGTCTGAGCCAAAGCCAGAGCCTCACCCGCCTCCACCACCGACCGCGGCCACAGCACTGCCGCCAGTGACGCCATGACCCGACACAGGCGCTCCACCGCAAAGGGGTTGCCCTCCCGCAGCGTCACCACCAGCAAATCCGTGTTGACCTCTCGCAGCGCCGCCACATCCGGCTCAGCCCCTTCCAAAAGACGACGTTGGCGCGCCTGCAACGCCCGCGCAGCCTCGGACCACCGCGCCTGGGCCATCTGCTGCTGCACCCGTCGCGCCGGCTCGAAAGGCTCACGCAGCGCCGCCCACAAGCGCTCAACGGCCTCCCGAAGTGCTCGAGCTGATTGAGAAGTTGCGCTCATCGTCCCACACCACTACCCACGACTCGCGCCGTGTCGAAAGCGTGCCCTTTCAGCCATCCTGACGCATGATGGGCCACGTGTCTGCTGGCACGAACCCGCGCAACACCACCGCGCGCGCCGTCACGGCCCAGGGGCCTAACCACTCAACCCCAACTCACCCTCCATGTCCATTCTGCAACGCCTTGGCCGCTCCCTCGACCTCCGCAGTGGAGAAGGCAAACCCCTCCTCGCGGCGGTGACCTTCTCCCTCTTGTCCGTCGCCATCGCCGTGGTCAGCCGCGCCGTCAGTGACGCCCTCTTCCTGACCACCCACCCCATCGAAGACGTCCCCGATTTCTACATCGTCTCGAGCCTGGCCTTCGTCGCCGCCTCCATGACCTACTCCACCCTGGTCCGCATGGTCCGCGCCCTGCGCCTCCATGTCCTCATCTTGTGCGCCTTCGCCGCCTCCATGCTGGGCGGTCGCTGGCTCCTCTTCGGCGACCACCAAAACGCCGTCTTCACCCTCTGCGTGTGGTTGGCCATCATGGCCCCGCTCGTCAACATCATCTGCTGGAACGCCATCGCCGACCACTTTGACTCCCGCCAAGGTCGCCGCCTCTTCCCAGTCGTCTTTGCTGGATCCACCCTCGGGGCGATTTTCGCAGGCCTCGCCATCGGTCCTTTTATCAACCTCTGGGGCCTGGACAACCTCCTCTACGCCCTCGCCCTATTGATCGCCGCCGCCATCCCCATGCCCTTCGCCCTCGCCCTCGACCAGAGCCGCACCGACGCCCCGACCCGCAGCTTCATCATCGAAGGCTCCACCAAGTTCTGGCGCACCCTCCGCGAAGGCGTCACCACCGTCAGCCACTCCCGCCTCCTGCGCGCCCTCGCCTGGGTGGTCTTCTGTGCCGCCCTGGTCACCAACCTCATCGACTACGCCTTCAAAGAGGCCCTCCAGATCCGCTTCAACAAAGACGAAATCGGAACCTTTTACGGATACTTCAACGCGTTCGCCAACGTCGGCAACCTCCTCCTGCAGCTCTTCGTCGTCTCCAGGGTCATCGAGCGCATTGGCGTCGTCAAAGTCTTCCGCATTCTCCCCCTCACCCTCTACGCCGGGACCCTCTTCCTCACCTTCATCCCCGGATTCGTCATGGTCGTCCTGCTCAAACTCGTCGACGGACTTCTCCGCTTCACCTTTCAGAACTCAGCCAACGAGGTCGTCCTCGCGCCCATCTCCTACATTGAACGCAACCGCGCCAAAATCTTCATCAAGGGCGCCATGAACCCCCTCGGCGCCATCGCCGCAGGCGTCGTCCTCACCCTCCTGGAAGCCGAAGGCGTGGTCCCCACCAAGACTCTGGTCATCATCGGTCTCGTCGTTCTCACCGCCTGGCTCTTCCTCATCAGCCGCATCAGCCCCGCCTATGCAGCCCAGCTCTACGCCTCCCTGCGCCAGAAACAATCCAAACGCACACCCTGTCCTGAAGAACACACCCTCTTTGGCAACCAGCCCTCGAGCCAGTGGCGACGCATCCTCGAGTCGACGCCCCGCTGGGCACCTTTCGACCAAAATGAAGACGCCGAGACGCCGAACCAAGCCAGCCCCGCCACCCTGCCCACCGAGGGCCTCCTCGACGACTCACCCATCATCCGGCGCAGCGCCCTCGAATTGCTGACCAGCCTGACGCGCAAAGAGCAAGCCCCAGACTTCGAGGCGGGCGTTCTCGATGGCCTGCTCTGGCGCGAAATCAGAGTCGCCTTCGCCACACTCACCCTGCGGCAGCAACTCGCCACCCGCAACGAACGTTGGGCCCGCCGCGCCGCCAATCTCCTCGCCGACAGTCACGACGACATCCTCTACCGCATTTTCCTCACCCTTAGCCTCAAAGGCGATCTCCAGCAGATCAAGACCGCCTATTTTGCCCTCCGCTCCCGCGCCCAACGCACCCGCGCTCACGCCCTCGATCTCATCGACGCCTCCGTCGAAGGCACCGATTTTCACCGCCCCCTGATGCTTCTCCTCGACGACATCGACATCGACGAAAAAATCCGCCGCGCCCAACGCAACAAAGCCCTCGCCGAGGCCACCACACAACCCCTGCGCCTTCTGCAAACAGAGCATTTCCCCCAAATGCAACGCCTCATTGCCAAAGTGGAGAGAGAGCACACCCGCCAGGACCTCTGAGCGCTGCGACCAGCTTTTGACAGAAGACGCTTTCCACTATCATCTCTCACCAGGGCGAAGCTGAACTCCCTCGACTGGAAATGGAGTGCCACCCATGCTGCACCGTCTCTCGATCCTCTTGGCCGTCGCAACGCTCTCGGCGTGGCTGGGCGGCTGTGATCCATCACCGACGCCCATGGATGATCTCGTCGACATCCCCGAAGAGGTCGAGCTCCCTTGCGATCCCATCGCCCAGAGCGGCTGCCCCGAGAGCATGCGCTGTCTGCTCTCTTTCAACACTGGCAACGGACACTGTGTCACCGCCGTCGCCCCTTCACAAGAAGCGCCACCTCACGGCCTCTGTAACCAGAGCGGCATTGACAATTGCCCGCCTGGCTACCAATGCATCAGCCTCGACGGCACCTCTGCGCACTGCCACCCCTTCTGCCTCCAAGAGAGCCGGCAGGGATGCCCAGAGACCATGCGCTGCCTCATCGATCCGCCCGTCCCTTCAGCCTTCGCCTTTTGCACCGCCGCTCAGAGCTGCCATGTCCTCACCCAAGACTGCGGCGAGGATCAGACCTGCGTCGGAGGCATCGAGGAAAACCTCGGACTCATCATGATGTGTCAGCCCGTCGGCGGCAGCACGCAGAACCAAGCCTGCGAAGAAGGCCGCTGCGCCAAGGGCTTGGCCTGCATCTCCACGGGCGGGCCCGCTTTCTGTGCCACCTACTGCGATGAAGGCGAACCAAGCTGCCCCGTGACCACCACCTGTCAAGATGGCGCCGCCCTGGGCTTCGTCGACGAGCTCGCTCACGTCGGCGTGTGCCTGTGACCATGATGACCTCTGCCGACCCGAAGCTGCCGGCCCGGGCTGATGCCGTCAACGTGGCCCGCGTCCTCCACGGGACCCGGGTCGAGGGTCCGGGCGAACGCTTCGCCCTCTGGGTACAGGGCTGCCCCTTGCGCTGCGACCAGTGCTGCAACCCCGACCTCCTCCCCTTTCGCCTCGTCCAGTGGTGGAGCATCTCAGACTTGCTCGCCGCCGCCCTCGCTCCCCCACCCGTCGAAGGGATCACGATTCTCGGCGGAGAACCTTTCTCCCAGGCACAGGCCCTCGGCACCTTCGCCCGTGAAGTCCAGGCCGCCGGACGCGGCGTCATCGTCTACACCGGCTACCCCTATGCCGCCATAGACGACGCGGTGCTGGCTGGTGCGGGACACTTTCTTCGCCACATCGATCTCCTCATCGACGGACCTTTTCTGCCCCGCCGCGCCAGCAACCAGCGACGCTTCATTGGCTCAGACAACCAAGTCTGCCACTTTCTCTCCCCGCGTTACCTTCCCATGAAAGACACCTGGCCTGCGGGCGACGCCGGGCTCGAGCTCCGCTTCGACGGCCAACACCTGCTCTGTAACGGCAGCCCGGCCCTCGTCCGTGCCTGGAAAGACCGGGCGTCGACGCCATGAAAAACCCTTTCACATTCGCCGCTGGTGCCTCACCCAGCCCACGCTTGCACCGGACCTTCGCCCACTATGAAACGGCCCTCCTCACCTTCGTCCGCTTGGCCCTGGAAGGGACGGCCCTGCGCGTCCCCACCCCGCCCCCGCCGCAGGACGCTGACGCCAGCTACCAAGCCCTCGGCCAGCTCTACGCCGTGGGCACGCTCCGCGCGCTCGTCTACGACGGTGGCTGGCGCTTGCGCTTCTGTGACGACGGCCCGCCTTTCGGCTGCAAACGCATCTGGGAATCGGCGCGCTGGGAACACCTCTCACTTCACTTTGGTCCGAGCACCCTCGCCTTGGCGCCGCTGCTCTTCTCCGCCGTACAGAGCCAGCGCTGCCCCGACAGTGAGGCTTTGACGGCCCATCTGGGTGCGTTCCCGCCACAAACGTCCGCTGAAGACCTGCTCGTCACGCTGCTCTTGCGGCCGTGGATCCAAGAAGTACAGGCCCCCAACTGGCTGACGCCGTGGCTGCGCAGCACCCCCCTCTGCACACTGTGCTATGGACCGCTCCTCGGCGCACAGGGCACCGATCCCGCGCAGATCCACGCGGCTTGTGAGCGCTGGTCGTGGGCCTTCCCTTGGCTGGACGAGGCCTGGTGCCAGAGCTGGCTCACCGTCGATGACCGCAAGCTACGCCTGCCCGTTGCCAACTGGGATGCGCATTTGGCGGAGCTGCAGGCTTGGCTGAAGGCCTTCCTCCTCTGCGCCCAGGACGCAGCCCGTCCCGATTGGCTCCTACCTCTGTTGCGCTTCTTCTGTCGCAGCACCCCCCTGGGTGAGCCAGCCGCCGCCGCCGAGCCCCTCGACTGGCGCTTACAAGACGAGACCTTGGCCGAACGCCAGCGACAGCGCGACCGCTGGGCCTGCTCCTTCCGCATTTTCGAGGACGTGGACCGTTGGCGCCAACGACTCTTGCAGCAACACCCCATCGAGCGCAGTGTTGAGACGCGCTTCTTCCTGGCGTGGTGGGAGCACGAAGGGATCTCGGCGCATCTGGCGCGCGCTACTGCGCTGCGCCGGCACTTGGAGCGCACCACTGGCTGAGTTATGCTGGGCATCGCTGACCTTGCGTTGCCTCCCACTGGCGCCGCGGCCAACACTGGAGCACAAAAACGCCCATGAGCGCCACCTACACTTTGGTTTTACAGAATGAGATCGTCAGGACCATCCACGTCGAAGACGAAATCCAGCATCGCATCGAGCTGAGCCCTCTGCTCCCCCCCGAAGAGATGCGGCTTCTGCTGCGGCAACAGCTCGCTGCTGCAGGGTGGCAAGAGGACGCGCAGGGGCGCTTGGCGCGGCAAGACGACCAGGGCGATGCCCTGTGGGACGTCGAAGCCGGCGTCCTCGCCGTGCGCATCGCCGTCGACCAAGAACTGATTGAGGAAATCGCCACCAAAGTCACCGCCCGTTCGCGGGCCGGTGCTCAGGCCATGGCCCAGCACATGATCAAGCAGCGAAGCGCGCAACTGGAAGAAGAGGCCGACGCCGCCATGGCCGAGACCCAGGCCGAAATCAAGGCGCGCCTCCTGGCGGGAGACAGCGCACGCACCGCCGAAATCCAAAAAGTCCTGCAGCAAACCTACGCCGAGGCGCTCAAAATCAAGGCCGCTCAGCTCGGCACCGTTAGCAGTATCGAAGAGAACGATAGCCCGGACGCCTACACGCTCACCATTCGCATCGACGACGTGTGAACCGCACGCGAGAGACTATGACCACCACCGTCGCCATCGACAGCCTCGCGGCCACCCTCTCTCTGCAAGACGCCGTCGAGATCGCCTACCGGGACGACCTCGACTGGATCGCCGACAACCTGCGCCGCCACACCAATGTCCTCATCGAGTGCGACAAGCAGATCGTCCTCTACCTCTATGTCGCCCTGCGTGAGCGCCTCAGAGGCGACGCCTCTGCCATGCGCCTCCAACTCATTGGCGCCCCCCAACCTGACGAGCGCTCCCTCATCGAGAGCATCGTCCAACAGATGCGCCAAGCCATCTTCTCCGGCGAGTGCGAGAGCTGCCTGGTCATTCCTCATCTCGACGTGGTCGCGGCGAGCAACCACGCCAACCTCACCGATCGCGCCCGTGAAGTCGTCGCGATGATTTATGAGAACCCCGATCTGCGCCTGCTCGCTTTCAAGGACCCTTCCTTCGAGCTCCCACCGGCCATCGTCGCTGCCTTCCAAGCCCGGCGCACTCTCCTCGGCATTCCGCGACACATCCTGCCCGCCCTCATCACCCAGAAAGAGGCGCGCAAGTTTGGCGTCGACGCCTTCTCGCCCTTTGCCCTCTACCCCTACGTCTCGGGCGTCAACGCCGTCCGCTTCCGCCAGATCATGGCGCAGATCACCCACCGCCTCGACTACGACCCCCTCCGACCGGATTACCTCGCGGCCATCTTTCAAGACATCCGCACCATGACCATGGCGGCCGACATGGCCATGGTCAACGTCGACCTCGACAGGGACATTGCCGGCTACGCCCACGTCAAGACCCGTATCCGCGAAGAGATCCTCGACCTCCTCCGCTACAAGAGCAGCCGCACCGAAGCCCGCGAAATTCAACGCATCGAGGAGATCATCCCCAAAGGCATGCTCTTCGTTGGCCCACCCGGCACGGGCAAGACCTTCTTCGCCAAGGCCATCGCCACCGCCCTCGACGCCAGCATCACCATCGTCTCGGGCCCCGAATTGAAGAGCAAGTGGGTGGGCGAGTCCGAGGAAAATCTACGCCGAGTCTTTGCGCAAGCCAGAAAGAGCGCGCCGGCCATCATCGTCTTCGACGAGCTCGACTCTTTCGCCACCGCGCGAGGGACCTACGCCGGCAGCGGCGTCGAACACTCCATGGTCAACCAACTCCTCACGGAAATGGACGGCTTCCGCAAAGACGAGTTGCTCTTCATCGTGGGCACGACCAACTTCCCTGACGCCCTCGATCCGGCCCTGCTGCGACCGGGACGTTTCGAGCTGGTCATCGAGATTCCCTATCCCAATGAAGAGGACCGCAGGGCCATCATCGATCTCTATCGGCGTCGCTTCGACCTCAACCTACCGCCGGAGCTCTGTCGCTTCCTCGTCCATCGCAGCGCCGCCTATGTCGATCCCGACAAAGGGACCCGCTACTCTGGCGACCACCTCTACGCTATCTGCCGGGCTCTCAAGCGCATCGCCATCAGGCGCTTCGCCGACAACCCTGCGGGCCCCGCCCCGGAGGCCATCCCCCTCACCCAAGACGACTGCGAACGCGCCCTGGACCTCCAACCGCAACGCGCGCCCTACACGCCCCCGCCCCTCAGCGAGCACGAATCCTTCACCGTGGCCTGTCATGAGTGCGGCCATGCCTTGCTCGCCATGCTCTGCCCCCACGCCCCAAAGGTCGAGCGCGTCTCCATTGCGGGCGACACCGCCTCCTGGGCCCCTCAGGCCCTCGGCTTCGTCTTGCGCAAAGTCAGCAGCCGCCGCGTCACCACGGAAGCAGAGCTCCTCGACGAAATCTGCGTCCTCTTGGGCGGACGAGCCGCTGAGGCCCTCCTCTTGCCCGACCTCAGCGTCGGTGCAGCAACGGATCTGCAACAAGCCGCCGAAATCGCCCGCGCCATGTGTGCCGACCTCGCCATGGGACCCCAGCCCGACCTCCAGGTCTACCCCCCACGCGCACAGCGACCTCACTCGGCCCTCGAGAGGACCCACGCCGCCGCCTCCCAAATCCTCAGCGAACAATACCAGCGCGCCCAGGATATCCTCGGCCAACACCGAGATAGTCTCGAAGCCATGAGTCAACAACTCCTCGAACAAAAGAGCCTCAGCGCCGAGGAGCTCGCCTGTCACCTGCACACCGTGGAGAAGGCAGCCGCCACCACGCCAGCCTCTCCCTCCTCTTAGCCCTGAGTCTCGCCATGGCCAACATCACCCTCCGTCTCCGCGTCGACAAAGAGAACAGCCAAACGGCCCTCGCCATCGAATACCAGTCCGACCCCGACGCCCTGCCCCATGAGCACGAAAAACGCCATCGCGCCATCGTCGCTCGGGTCGTCGAAGCCCTCGGCCTCGAACCGCACGAGCTTGGACGCATCCAAGTCAGAGCCGTCCCGCCCCCGAGCGCCGAGAATCCAGAGGCCGCCCCAACCGCCTCACCCATCCGCAAGGCCTGAGCTCCATGTCTGAAACAACCCTCAGCCCCAACGAGATCGAAGCCACTCGCCAACGCGTCCTCGGGGTCCAACAACACTTACGCCGCTACTTCGTCGCCAAGGACGAAATCATCGAGCTCATGGTGCTCTGCACCCTGGCCCAAGAACCGCTGCTCCTCGTGGGCAAACCCGGGACCGCCAAGAGCGACCTCATCGTCAAGTTCACCCAAGCGCTGAACATCCCCCAGGATCGCTACTTCGAGTACATGCTCACCAAGTTCACCGAGCCCAGCGAAATCCTCGGCCCCGTCGACATCGAAGCCCTCAAGCAGGGCCGCTACCTCCGGCGCAGCGAGGGCAAGCTGCCCCTGGCCCAGGTCGCCTTCCTCGACGAAATCTTCAAGTCCAACAGCGCCATCCTCAACACCCTGCTCACCATCATCAACGAGCGCAAGTTCTACCAAGATGGCCGCCCCGTACCGGTGGAAGTGCGCATGCTCTTCGCCGCCACCAACGAAATCCCAGACTACTCCGAGCTCGACGCCCTCAAAGACCGCTTCACCTTGAAAATCCAAACCGAAGCCGTCGGCGACCGTCACTTCGACGACCTCATCGACCGAGGCGTCCACAACGACCTCATGCGCAGCGCCCAACAGCGCCCTTGGCAAGCCATCGCCAGCCTCGATGACTTCGAACGCCTCAAAAAGCACCTCGACCTCACCATGCTCCAAGGCATTGCTGCGGATCCACGGGCCGAGAGGCGTCGCACTTTCCCCGATGAGGTCTTCCTGCTCTTCAAACGCATCCTCCGCACCCTGGTCACCGAAGAGAATCTCGACCTCAGCGATCGTAAAATCATCAAGATCTACAGACTCCTCCGCTTTCGCGCCTTCCTCCACCACGGCGGCGTGGTCACCAAAGAGGACCTCCAAGTCCTCCGCCACATTGCCAACCGCCAGCAGGATCTCGAAGCCCTGCGACACAAAGTGGACCTCCTCCTCGACATCGCCAACACCTAGAACACCCACCTCGCCTTGACCCTGCATCCACCCAAATGCCTTCGGGCCAACACCCATCGCGCACTCGTCGCCACGGATCTCGGCGCGCTGCAGCAACTCGTCTTGATCGGGCCCAACCACGCCTTCAGCCGCGAAGCCTGGCGCTATTGTCGTGCTGACCTCCCCACCCTCACCCACTTCTTCATCCCCCTCCGGCAAGAACCCAGGGACGACCTCGCCCTGCCCTGGCACAGCGTTCAGTACACCGCCGAGGCCGTCCTTTTCGATGGCGCGCGCTACCCCATCGTCCAAGAACGCCACTGCGCCACCTTGGCCGAGGCCATCCCCCTCATCGAAGCCCCAAAGCCAAGCTATGATGACGTCATCCTCTTCACCCCGAGCATCGACGCCCTCGCCACCGCCGCGCGCCGCGCGCTACAGCTCAACCTCCACCACACCGCCGTCGCCACCATCGACCACCCAGAGGCCCCGCCCCACCTGCTGCGCCTGAACCGGCCCAGCCTCTTCCTCTTGGAGCATTGGCGCGACCTCGCCTTTCCCATCTTCTACGCCCTCACCGAGCGATGGTGGATCGCCTTCCCCTTTGTCCATCCTTGGGCCGCCGCCCTGCCGCAGCGACACCTCTCTTCCGAGCGACACACCTTCATCGCGCCCCACGACTGGTGGCAGATGTCCCTGCCTGACTTTCGCCCACTGCTACAGCAAATTTTCGTGGACAACCCCTTCCCCACACACGCCGCCACGGCGCAGACGCCACCGCGGGTGCCGCTGCGTCTGCGCTGGAGAGAGGCCAGCGGCCATGAGCTGCCCGAAGTCGCCCTCTTGACCACGGCCGAGCTGCCCGCCCTCGAAGCCCACCTCCTCCAAGCCTCTGCCAAAGACATCGACAACCTGCAGATGGCCGCCATCGAGGACCGACAGTGCGGTGAGCACCTCGTGATCATTCGCGAGCTCCTCCCGGGACATCACAGCATCCCCCTGGGCCTCGGCCAGGCGCTGTGCGCCCACGGCAACAGCCGCCAGGTCTTTCTCCCTCGAGGCTCGGCCCTCACCCCGACACTGCCCGAGACCATCCTCGCCAAGCATTTGCAAGTCGAAGCGGGGCAGATGGTGATGCTCTTACCCGGACCCGAGAGAGGCCTTCAGCCATTCATCTGTCTCAGGATCTCCGAGGCTGCCTTCCAACCGATGACCAGCCTCATCGACTACCTCGTGGATCTGGCCGCAGAGCGTTTCACCCGTCGCCTCCAGACCTTTCGCCTCGACCTTGACTCCCCTGCCCAGGCCCTGCCCACCTCCTGCGCGGGCCCCGCAGCCGTGCGCCGATCCGACCCAGTCCCCTTGGACGTGGCTGAGCCTGAGCCGCCCCTCCCCCCTCCAGCCACAGAAAAGAAGCTCTTCGAGGCTCAGCCGCCCGCCCCCGCGGCCGTGGTTCCCACACCAGAGATCCAGCCGGCCCCTAACACCCCAGTGTCGTCGGCTCTGATCCGGGCTGAACGCGATGCCGTCAACCATCTCGACGATCCTCGGCGTTGGTTGAAGCTCGCTCAGATGAAAGCCGCAGCGCGTCACTACTCGGAAGCCATCGACTGTGTCGAGCACGCCATCGTCGTCGCACCAGCCCAAGAGCATCCGCGGCTCATGCGCTACCGCCGCGCCCTCCTGGCCGATGCACCGCCAGCCGCCCCGGGCCCCATCGCGCTCCGCATCGACGCCGCCAACTTTGCCAGCCGCTATGCCGCTACGCCCCCGACGCGCGCCAAAGCGTTCTGGGCGCAACACCTGGCGCTGCTGCGCGAGCGCGAACTCAGCCTCTCCAAACGCGCCCGCGTGCTGATCTGGCAACCTCTCTTGACCCTCCTCCCTGACCCCATCGAGCGCGCGCGCCTCCAAGAGGAGACCCTGCGCGAGCTCTCCCTATACGGCATCGATGAGCGCGACTCCTTTCCCTTTCTCAGGCGTCACCTTCGCGACGAGATCGTCGAACACGCCGAGGAAGAGCCCCTCGTCCCGCTGCTCGCCGAGTTGTGGCGCTGGACCCAGCGCCTGAGTCGGCCTGAGCAACGCGCCGAAGCGGGCGCCGCCATTGCCGATGTCTACCTCGTGT
>Ga0334884_1004580_pt1 | contig 14069 bp, 9 predicted proteins | sample GraSluR1_MG_7_FD_207215 | JGI IMG/M metagenome (GOLD analysis project Ga0334884, IMG submission 207215) | Sludge microbial communities from methane-producing bioreactor in Wageningen University, Netherlands - Granular Sludge_12_05 R1 | ecosystem: Engineered > Bioreactor > Anaerobic > Unclassified...
TGTAAGTGATTAAGCGCAGTTTGTCATGGAGAAATAGTAAAACATTGCATACGTAATTACACTACATTATTGAACTTTACCTACTTAGTTAATATATACTATCTTGTTTTATGGTACAGAGCTTTTTGGAATAATTGGTGATGCTGTTCTTTGCATACAGGTTTTTCCAAATAAAACGTCATTGGTTGGGATGTTGTATGGATAAAATTAAGTATGTATTGCTTGTGGTTGCTTTGGTTCTATTGTCACTGATACTGAGTAATTGAAAACAGAACAATTTCTTGCACCTGCATTCAATCCAATAAATCGTGTCGGTATGCATTCTTACCAGATGTGTCAATAATCGAATTTTATGACTCTGAACCATGAACTATGGTCATCATGAAATTCATGGAGTCGTATTGGGTATTAATTCGGTGCGTGCCGTGTTTGAACGAAGTTCGCCTTCAAGGCCACGGAAAAGTGCTTCACCAGTAATTTTCTGTGTCCCAAAAATAGTCTCCGGGAGTTTAACCTGGTAGGTTATTTCCAGAGGCAGGCTGGGTTGCTGGAACCAGATCATTTCTAAAATTCCGGAATTATCTTGAATATGAAATGAGTCTGGAAGGTTTTCTGATTCATTGATTTGGGTTATCTCCCACCCGTAAGGCAGTTGTTCCTGTATTCCCAATGCACGTAATTCCATATTGACACGAGGTTCCAACACCAGGGTTATGGTGCGTGTTTCTCCGGGCAGGTAGTAATTGATGTCAGGTTCAATCAATCGGCTATATTGCAACACAGGCTCATGTACAATGATATAGTTTTCACGGAGTAGTTCATGGCTTCCATAATAATTACGGACTGTTAATTGAACATTGTAAACGCCCGGTTGATTAAACAGATGGGTCGGGTTTCGTTGGGTGGATTCAAAACCATCACCAAAATCCCAAAACCAGTGTGTAATTAAACTGTCACCAGATTGGGAGCGGTCGGCGAAGTCGACATACAGAGGCGCATACCCTGTGTGTGGTACACCTGCAAATGCAGCGGTTGGTAATTGTTCTGAGCGGTTAATACAGCCGTTTCCGGCCATACCGGAAATCAACAGTGTGCCAATAATGAAGGCGACGCAGTACAAAGTATGTAAAATACCCCGCATCATATGCTTTTAAATTCCTTGGTATAAAGTGATTGGTAAAAAACTAATGCTTACTATATAGTATTCTAAAAAAGCATACCACATACGGCCAGGTTGGTAATAATGCATTTTTGCATTTGGGATTCGTGGCAGGAACCAATAACCAAAACAATCAATAACGGTTACTTCCCGATACAGAAAGAAGAGAATATCGTACCAAGGATATCATCGGGCGTTGTTTCGCCAGTTATCTCACCCAATGCTGATAAAGAATCTTGCACTTCAAAGGCCAAAAACTCTGGAGATTGTTCCATTAACCCTTCAACGCGGACCAGGCAGTTCAGCGCGCGCCGGAGGCTGTCCTGCTGATGAAGCCGTGTCAACATGGGTTGATTTGCGGCGACACCAACATTCCCCCGCAATTGGCTAGCCAGAATTTCTTCCAAGGCACTCATTCCCTGACCCGTCAGTGCTGATATCTGACAGGTGGCTTCAGGCTCAAGGGGCAATTCAGTTTCCAGTATTTTCAACCCCAAATCGATTTTATTTAAAACGACTATCACGGTTGCTTCCAGATCGGCAAGCTCTTGTGCCAGTGCGTTATCCTCCTGGGTGATAGCTGTTGATGCATCCAGTACCAAAATCACAAGGTTTGCTGCACGAAGGGTATCCCGGGCAATGTTTACGCCGATACTTTCTACTTCATCCTGGGTTTGGCGCATTCCGGCAGTATCGACAAGACGTGCGGGGATACCATGCAAATTGAGCGTTTCTTCCAGTCGATCGCGTGTCGTGCCTGCCTGTGTTGAAACAATGGCACGCGTTTCCCGCAACAACGTGTTAAACAAACTTGATTTTCCGACATTGGGACGGCCTGTTATAGCAACCAAGGCACCTTCCCGGTAAAGTCTACCTACCTTTGATGTGCCCAAAAGGCGTTGCATACGATTAATTACTTCATTTAAATCGTCTGTGAGTTTTTGGTCCAGCAGCTCTGGTACATCGTCTTCATCCGGAAAATCGACAACCGCTTCAATGCGGGCAAGCGCGTGAGCCAGCATGTCCCGCAGAGCGTAAATCTCTCGGGAAAGAACGCCATCCGCAGCCGCATTGGCAGCCAGCAGGCTGTCTCTGGTACGTGCACGAATCTGGTCTATAACCGCTTCAGCTTGCACAAGATCAATACGGCCATTGAGGAAGGCGCGTTGGGTGAACTCGCCCGGGGTTGCGAGACGGGCACCCCCATTCAGTGTTTCCTGCAAAACAGCATTCAATGGCCCCGGGCCACCATGACAATGAATTTCGATAACATCTTCACGGGTGTAGGAATGGGGTGCTGGCATGCGCAACAGCAGTACTTCATCAAGTTTTTGTTGCTGATCATCCACAATATGGCCGTGAAAGAGGGAGCGCTTCGTTTTAAGCAGGTTTTTTCCGGTAGATGAAACAAATATGCGTTCAGCCACAGAAATGGCCATTGGACCGCTGATGCGTACTATCCCCACGCCACCTTCTCCGGGCGGCGTGGCGATAGCAGCAATGGTATCTTCAAAATCAGTCACCAAATTGGCCTGCGTCGATCTCGGCATCCTCCTGATTGGGGTAACGCCGGTTGTTGTTGCCGTGGGGTCCACGGTCTCTATTGTTTTTATCACCAGACCGGACATTGCGAGGGCTGATAACAATACTGCGGTACAGGGAATCACCCAAGCTGAACGTGCGCACTTCCTCATCGTCCTGCAAGGTCAAATGTATAATGCGTCGTTCTTGTGGGCTGAGTGGTTTCAGGCGCATATTGCGTTGCGTATCTTTTGCTTTTCTGGCAAAAGATAAAGCCATATCTTCCAGGGTTTTACGCCGACGGTCAATGTAACCCTCGACATCTACTACCAAACGCTCTGTATTTTCCGCGGCGTCTTCTTGTAATGAGATCATGCGGTTGATTACGTATTGAAGCGCATTTAATGTGCGGCCTTTGCGCCCTATGAGTATGGCACCATCTTCAGAAGCTACATTAAGACGGGCACTGCCATCTTCGGCTCGGGAGAATTCAACCTCTGAGACCATGCCCATTTTCCCAATAATATCTTGAAGCAGTTGAGCTGCCTGCTTCCCTTGATTATCGGTTATATTGACAGTAATGTCTTCAATTACCGCGTTTTCGGGTATTGGTTCTGGTTCTACGGCAGGAACGCTGTGTTCAATCTTTTCGTCAATTCCAGTAGCTGCTCTGGAAGTTCTGGTTTCTTGAGGCTGTGGACGTTCGGATTTTTTTGCTGGCTGGCCACCCCGCCTGCTATCAACCCGGGCATCATTTCTTTTAGGTGCGGTATTGCTTTCAACCGCAGGCTTGTCCCTGCTGTCACCTCGACGGTTACCTCGACCTTTACGTCCACGGGAATCATTGCTATCAATTGCTTTTTCCCCGGTTTTATTGTCTTTTTGAGGCTCTGGCTTAATTTCTGGACGAGACCCTTTGCCACGGGTATCTAGTTCTTTTTCATTCCTTTTTTGGGGGCGGGCAGATTTTTGAGGTTGTTCGCGGCGATCTCGATTTGGGCGCTCTTGCCTTGGTTTTTTAGGTTCAGCATGTTCATCAGGATGGTTCTCAATGGTCACTTGGACAACAACAGGTCGTGAACCGAAACCAAACAATCCTTTACTGCCTTCATCAATAATTTCAATATTGTCGACTTCATACATTTCGACGCCAAGTGAATCAAGAGCTTTTTGGATGGCATCTTCGCGCGTCTTCGCGCTGGCTTGTACTGTTCTCATTGTATATATTTTTCTCCAAAACGGGGTTTAACCCGATGTCTCTCCTCATCAGCAACACCCGGTCCTGTCTAGGGCAGGTTATGTTCTTCTGACAACCATACGGCACTCACGAAATTTCCAGAATTAACTGTGCAGGTGCTATTTCGAGGAAGGTTTTTTCCTCATTGTTTTTGATTGTTTGGCAATTTCTCGTTTTTTTGCCTGCGCTGCAGCATAGAAATTTCGGGGACGTTTAGTCGTCTTTTTTGTTTTATCTACATTTACATCAATATCTATACGGTGAACTGCAAAATTTTGCGCGATACCCAATAAGGTGCTGGTCAGAATATACAGATTCAATCCGGCTGCCATGTTGTAACAAATAACACTGAACAGGATGGGCATCAGTGTCATAATCATTTTTTGTTGTGGTGACTGCACCGTAGTTGCAGGCATAAGCTTCATGCTGGCAACCATGGCAAGCCCCATCAGGATAGGCAGCAAATTGAAGCTGTCCAGTGGCGTCTGCGCAAATGGAACAGGAATGGTGAATGGCAGTTCGAACAGACGGTCAGGTTCGGAGAGATCTTCAATCCACAGGATGAAGGGAGCCCGCCGGAGTTCGAATGCACTCCATAACATACGGTATAAGGCAATGAAAATGGGCATTTGGAGTAATAAGGGCAGACAACCTCCCAGGGGATTGACATTCCGCTCCTTATACAAAGCCATCATTTGCTTTTGCATTTCTTGTGGGTTTTCACCCACTTCTTTTTTAATTTTCTCCATTTCTGGAGCCAACTTTTGCATCTTCTTCATGCTGATCATGCTCTTATAGGTCAGCGGGAACATGACTGAGCGGACAACGATGGTCAGGAAGATGATAGCCAACCCGTAGTTGGCGATTGCACTGTTGTAGAACCAGTTCAGAAGGCCAAGCAGGAGCTTGGCGAACCAGTCCATGAATCCGAAGGTGGTAAAAAATTGGAGCACGGAATCCAGTCCGTCCCAAGCCTGGCGCAACGCGTCCAACTGTGTGGGGCCCAGGTAAACCTGAAAACTGCGTGTGTCTGTTTCACCAGGTAGAATGTCCATGCGCGGCACACCAACTCCGACATGAAAAAAGTTTGGTGTCCCGGTTACCCAGGCATGGGCTTCTGGGAATTCAGGCTTTATGGCTACCGCAAAAAAAGCACTCTTGATAGCCACAAATTCAGGTGACAACACCCGTTCTGAATAGATACTCCCCTCAGAAGGGCCACTCAGATTTGCGGTTGGGTGATGTGACAAGGTACCCTCTCGCTTCCACATGACTTCCTGTTTCACACCACGGTCCGCATCACCGGAACTCACATTGGGTGCCCAATACAGGGAATAGGCAGGTTCCCGGGTATCCAGGCCCAGCAACCTGGAACGAGTCTCCAGATTGGTATACGAAACATCAACTTCCAGCACCAGTGGACGATCGGCAAACCGGAAGGTTTTTTCTATGCGGGCCAGCTCAGGAATCTCAATCGAAAAAACAACGGAGTAACCATCCTCGCTCAAGGTATGGGACCAGATTCGACGATCGAGGGTATTGCTCAGAAAATCTTCGGTAAAAATCAGTCCGAGAGGATATGCTGCATCCAGACCGATTTGTGCCTGTTCTGGTACCAACTGTACGGTATCTGAACCATCTTCCCGCAGAAATATCCGAGCCTCTCGTAAGCGGCCTCCCAACGCGGTAAAATGCAACTCGGCCTTGCCGTTGGTGAGTATGATGGGTTCATCCGCTTCCAGCAGAGCGGTTTCATTGGCTTGTGGAGGGAGCAAATGCGCCAAAGGTGTACCATCTTCATCTGGAACACGTGCAACTGATTCTTCTTTACGATCAGACGGTACTGTATCTTCCGGAAAAAGCGCAGTTTCTTCCGTATCAACCGTTTGTGGCACAAACGTTGGCATGAAAAAATATGACCAGCCAATGATCAGGATGGTCATAAGCATTATTGCAAGAAATTGGTTTCGTAACAATTCCTTGTCGCGGTTTTCATCACCCAGCAAAACTTGGTTCTCCCGAGACTATTGGTAGGCTAATTGTGAGTTTGGCGGTCATGTACATGCTTGGGAGGTACAGGGTCCAATCCTCCCGGGCACAATGGTTGGCACCGCAGTATACGCCAGATTGCATACACCGTTCCTGTGAATACCCCATGAATGCGTAAGGCATCAATGGCGTATTGTGAACAGGATGGGTAAAACCGACAGTGCGCTCCAAGCAAAGGTGACAAGAACCGTTGGTAGCAACGAATACATAGAATAAGGACCTTAGCCATTCCATGCACCCCGCTCTTTTAACGCTTGCTGGAGATCGTCTGCAATGTGGTTACCTTGCGTGTTGGCACATACGGGTCGTGCAACAACCACGACATCCACTCTAACCTGAAATTCCGGGCGTAAACGTCGAAATGCTTCACGCACACACCGCTTTATCCGGTTTCTGACAACGGCTTTCCCGACTTTGCGAGAAACTGCCAGACCCAACCGGCTTTCCCCCTCTGGCTTCTGCAATATATAACACACCAGATTCGCTCCCACCCATTTTCGACCTTGCCGAAACACGATATCATACTCTGATTTGCGGGTAAGTCGATTTTTTCGAGGGAATCCATAACGGCCCGATACTTCAGGCACTTTATTCACAATTAGCGTAAATCGTTTAAAGTCACTATTTAAGCGGCAAGACGAATGCGTCCCTTGCGGCGACGATTATTAATGATTGCCCGACCCGATTTTGTGGCCATACGTGCCCGAAAACCATGATTCCGTTTCCTGCGGATATTGGAGGGTTGAAAAGTCCTCTTCATTACAATGCTCCTTTGAACCAAAATAGTTCGATGAAAGTTTGGATTTTGATACGGATTGGCCTGTCCTGAGCACTACATCCGTATGCTGAGATGATGCTGATAAAACATAGGGTTAACATTGGTCGAGAGACTGTTTGATCCAAATGAATTAGATATGTTCTCAGCAGTAAATCATGCGATTAAGGTAAAAAAATGCCGAAAGAGTTTAATCTTCGGACACATTAATTACCTGACACTAAATTTGTGCCTTACCTTACATTATTTTTACCAATTAAGTCAATATTATAAAATGCTCAGGGCTGTATGTAGGTCATGAAAAAAAATACTCATAATCAAAAAATACTTGCCCAGAAAATTATAATCAGCAAATTTTAAAAAAGCTTGCCCTTAATATTTTTAGGGCAAGCCTGTAAAGTGCATCCAATATTACTTATTCAATTCAGGTATTGAAATCAACCAGAACCGTGGGAGTTCGCCTGCCAGGCATGAATTATGTCTGTGGTATAGGGGAACTTGCCGTTGGGTGTTTGACCGAATGGGGTGGCTTCCCGTGGATAGCGCATGAATTCGACATGGCCATCCAGGAACAATACATTACCACCTCCAGGTACATGGTTGAAGTTTAACGCGGACGCGGCTTGATCCGGATGACCTGAGCCTGAATATCCGGGAGCCGGGGGGTTACCGGAAATCACGTCCCACATGATAGCGACTTCGCTCTGCGCACTGGCAGCCGCGCCGGGATTGTTGATGTCGGTAATGAAGAAGCGTTCCACCCCTTCTGCCAACTGGTACAGGGTAGTACAAGGTTGACCATCACTACCATGAGTTCCATCACTGCATGGATAACCAAATTGTGTGGTCCAGTCAGCTACAACACCGAAACTACCTGTCATTGGTGGTGTAACCGCGACACTGTTAATTGGTGGGTTACAAGCTGTACCAACAACACTTAAACCCGCATCATTAGCGTTCGCCAACTTGTTTTGTTCAACAAAAAACCAGGAAGTCAGTCCATACTCAATGGACTGCATACCAGCCCAGTTTTGTACTACATAACCTGAATAAATATACGATCTGGGCAGCGATGCGATGTAGTACAGGCACTCCATGTCGGCTCGGAGCCCCGAACTGGCGCCTTCCTGCACCCGTTCCCAGACATCTTTGGCATCGCCTGCCGGTATACGGCCTTCTGCCAATGAGTCAATGGCACCTGAATCGGATGGACAAATGGAAATATTAAAGTCATTCCAATAATCCGGATACAACTGCTTGGCTTCATAATTAATGGCCCAGGTTGATCTGGACAGACTGGGCATACGGCCCCGGTTTTCACCGTTGTACATCTTGAAAATGAGTCCCCATTGCTTGAGGTTGTTTGCGCAGGAAGCACGACGAGCTGCTTCCCGGGCACGTGCCAAGGCGGGTAGTAAGATGGCGGCTAAAATGCCAATGATGGCGATTACGACCAACAACTCAATGAGGGTAAAACCTTTACGTTTGTTTGACATAATCAATACTCCTGATTATATGTTTATAATTTCGTCACAAATGGAACAGACCTGTTCAGGTCGCATAGGTCAGGATGGGTCTCCGGCCCATCTGAAGTGCCCTCCTCTCGGAGTTCCGCAATTTATTCATTTAGAAAACTCCTTACGTTATAAATTGAATTAGCTTATTTAATTGCAAAAATATAATTCCTATATTATGCAATAAACAAACAATATACAATTAAAAATACAATCAAATTTTGTTAATTTATGTCATATGTATAGGTGGTACTTTTAATGCAATAATTATATTAAATATTTTCTATTACACTAATACTATTTAAACCGTTACTACTGCAATTAGCAAAACCATTTCTTATGTGTATAGTACTTATTTGCAATATTTTCAACCTCACGTAATTATGGAGTTGCAGCTAACCTTATTTGATTATTCCACCGGTTTCTTGATAATACTCTATGCAGTTTTAAGCGGGTGGTTGGATTTTTAGTGCGGTATCCAGCACGCAGACTGTATATTGCCAATCGGCAGACATAAGGATTTTGTAATGACTTCAATTGACAAGGCTATCGCTTTTGCGCGAGACAATAAAGAAACATTTCTGGAAGAGTTCAAGGAACTGCTTGCCATTCCGAGTATCTCCACCTTACCGGAACATCGGGACGACGTGCGCAAGACAGCACTCTGGTTGGTGGAACGGTTGCAGGAATTGGATATGGACGCGGTGGAGTTGGTAGAAACGGCAGGGCATCCCATTGTATACGCAGAGTGGCTGAATGCCCCTGAGAAACCCACCGTATTGGTTTATGGCCATTATGATGTGCAACCGGTAGACCCCGTGGAGGAATGGGATTCTGATCCGTTTACCGGCACAATACAGGGCGATTATATGATTGCGCGAGGCGCCTCTGATATGAAGGGGCAGTTATTGGCGCATCTGCAGGCGTTGAGCAGCATCGCAAAAACAGGGGCGTATCCAGTAAATCTGAAATTCCTGATAGAGGGCGAAGAAGAAATTGGCTCTCCCAATCTACCGGATTTTATCGCGAACAATAAAGCACGCCTGGCTTGTGATTTTGTCCTCAATTGTGACGGGGGCATCCATGGACCAGGTGAGCCTGCCATCACCTATTCGTTGCGCGGGCTGGCCTACTTCGAGTTGGAGATACGCAGTGCGGTAAAAGACCTGCACAGTGGGTTGTTTGGTGGTTCCATTGCCAACCCGATTCATGTACTTTCCACACTGATCGCGGGTATGCATAACGCTCAGGGCCGGGTAACTTTGCCGGGATTCTATGACAAGGTGCGTGAGCTGGAAGAGGAAGAACGTTCTTTGCTCGCGCAGGTTCCGTATTCGGATGATGCCTGGCTGAAGATGACAGGGGCACGGGAGTTGTATGGCGAAGAAGGATATTCAACAATCGAACGTATTGGTGCCCGGCCTACCTTGGAAGTCAATGGAATCTGGGGTGGCTTCATCGGTACAGGAGCGAAAACAGTGCTTCCTGCGCGTGCGCAGGCCAAGATATCCGCACGGCTCGTTGCCGATCAGCATGAAGGGGATGTAAAGGCTCAATTGGAAGCCTATATGCATCAGAACTGCCCTGACAGTGTCACCTGGACTCTTAAAGAGCATTCTCAAGGCCCTGGCGCCATCATGAACCGCAAATCGGTTTTCATGGATGCAGCACGCCACGCGTTGCATGTGGCTTTCGGGAAAGAGCCCATTTTTAAACGTGAAGGCGGCAGTGTGCCAATAGTGGGTATGATGCAACAACAACTTGGTGTTGATTCCATCATGTTGGGCTTTGAATTACCGGATGACGGGATACATGGCCCGAATGAGCGCCAGCATTTACCCAATTATTTCAAAGGAATAGAAACGTATATTCACTTTTTAATGGCGTTATAAAGGCTGATTTGTTACAATCTTCAAAATGCAAGGTTTCCGATACCAAGGGTAGAAATTATTGCCCATTCTCCCGTCCAGGAACTGGTATTCATTTTGTTTAGGGAATAAATACGGAAAAAACTATCGTTTATTCTGACAGCCAGAAAAATCCTACCGTAATCGAAAACCGCAAGAATGCGCGAACACTTTTATAATCAATTCTGTAAAAGGAGCTTATTATATGCCACCCATGTATGATCCCGAACAAGTGCGACCAATGTGGCAGGAACTTGCCAATATTGGTGTTACCCCTTTAACAACTCCAGAAGATGTAGATCGAGTACTGGGAAAGAGTGAAGGCACTGTCTTGTGTGTTGTCAACTCTGTTTGTGGATGTGCGGCAGGCGGTGCGCGTCCGGGTGTAAGTCTCGCATTACAAAATGAAGTAATACCGGACGAGCTGGTTACTGTATTTGCGGGAATGGACCAGGAAGCAGTGGCCAAGGCCCGTTCTTATATGGATCAGGTGCCACCATCATCTCCTTGTATTGCTGTGTTTAAAGACGGCTCACCGGTACATGTTTTGGAACGTCGCCATATTGAACGGATGACCGCCATCGACATTGCGAACAATTTGACAGAAATTTTCAATAAAATCTGTTTACGAAAAGGCCCCTCAGTACCCTTGGAAGTATTCGACAATAATGAACATGTCGACACATGTGGGTCATCTATCAGTCCTTATCAGGGGTAGGATGTACATATTCTGAATCAATGATGTAACAGGTGGGCTTTTGCTCACCTGTTTTTTTGTTTAGAGCATTTTTTGCATCTGAATTACTCTTTCAATTCGATACTTGCATGACCAACCATCTGATCTGAATGTAATAAATACTCCCAGCTCAACCGCATACTTAAAAAACTAGTCATATCCATCATCAGCAGGTGTGCCGTGAAGCCAGTTCTTGTAATTTGTCCCTGACTGGATAGCACCAGGCTTCTTTGTTTACCCTATAGAGTAAGAACTACCCGTATTATTCGGTATTTTTTATTTTTTATGTGTTTCACAACCATTCTGATTTGAGCAACAAGCAAATGCTAAAAATTGGTATTACCTACTTTACAGTGAGAGTCTTATGTTCAAATATTTCTTAAAATCTAACACCGCACGAATTCAGCTTTGGATAGCAATTTTTATCTTTGCCTGTTTTCTTCTGTCGCCAGGTCTTCAGTCAATAGCGCAAACAGATGAAGCACCCGGTACACCACCAATTACACCGGAAATGGTGGAAGCAGGTCTTTCCCAGGCAGAGGCCAATGACAGTTTGTCTGATGAGCACAAGACCGCGTTGATAGCCATTTTGCAACATAACCTGGAGATTAGCCGCGTTTCACAGGAGTGGGATAACCAGGCAGCTCAATACCAACGCAATATAGAAGAAGCACCGTCCTTGCTGGAAGAACTCCAGCAGACCATGAGTGTGCCGCCGGCAGAAATTGAAATCGAGATTCCGGAAGATGTCACTATGAGTCAAATAGATGGCATAGTATCAAGATATGAAACAGAACTGTCTACAGCCATTGCGCTCAGAAATGAACTGGAAGCCGAACCTACACGTCGGGCCAACAGGCGCCGCCAGATTCCAGAACTGTTGTCCTCCGCACGAAACCGGCTTGAGAATCTGGCACAAACGGAATTGGTAGTTGAAGCTGACGATCCACCTGAGCTTGCTCAGGCAAAACAACAACAGAATTTGCTCCGACGTCAAGCCCTGGAAAATGAAATTCGCGCTCTGGAAAAAGAAATGACCAGCTACGACGCGCGAAGCCAGATATTGATATTACGCACAGATTTGGCCATTCGCAATGTATCTCGTCTGGAATCCGCAGCGGAACGGGCACGTGAAAAATTAAGTGCGCAACGACAAATTCTAGCCCAACGCGCTGCGCAAGAAGCCCGTGAAATGCAGTTGGAAGCAGCAGGAGCGGACCCATTGGTGCGTGAAATGCTTGAAGTCATCGCACAAGACAATGCAGAACTGGTTGCAAGACGTATCGGTACAGAGGGACTGGTGCATAAAATTGAAGCGGTCACACAAGAAGAACAACGCATCAACCGGGATAGAATCCGTATCGAAGGGGAAAAGCTCAGCCTTTCCGAAAAGATTGAAACCATCGGCTTGAACAATGCCACAGGCCTGTTGTTACGCAAACAAAAGAGTTACCTTCCCAATGTACGTCAACTTAGACGAAACCAACGTGAGCGCCAAGAACAAATTACCAATATACAGATAGAGCAGATTCAATATCGCGAAATACGGATGGAGCTGGCCAACATCGATGCAGCGGTAAACACGATATTGACAGAAACATCGCTGGTTCTGGATGATGAAGAGAACGAAAATCTACGGACATTGCTACGTGAGGTGCTTCAAACGCAACGAAACAGCCTGGACGCGTTGCTGGAAGACTATTCCAGGTATATCGAACTTCTGATTTTACTGGATACCAGAGAAAAAGAACTCATCACTCTGGTAAATGAGTTTTCTAATTTCATTGACGAACGTGTTCTCTGGATACGCAGTGGTACACCATTAAATCTGGAGCATGCGCTGAATACCCTGGCAGCACTGCAATGGTTCACCAACCGGGAACAATTACAAAACATCGCCTTCAGTTGGTACATGGATATTTACGAGTACCCTTATCTGTACGCATCAATAATACTGCTAATTGGTATGTGGTTTGCCATGCGCAGAAGAATACGCCAGGCAATTCTTGAAGACAGTAAACGGGCTGCCAACCCCCGGTGCATAGCCTACACATATACCTTGCGTACTTTTATCGAAACATTGCTGCTATCGATGCCATTACCCACTATTTTTGCTTTTTTGTCTTGGCGTTGTACTGTAATGAGTTATGGAGAGGATCTGGTGCGGAGTTTCTCACCAGGCTTTCTCTCATTAACATTTCTGTTACTCACTTTCAATACCTTTCGACATATATTGCGTACTGGCGGACTGGGTATTACCCATTTTGGATGGTTGGAACGCTCTGCGTTGCAGGTGCGTAAGATTATGCGTTGGTTTCTGGCCATTACAATGCCATTCGTCTTTGTAATTGAAGTGATGGAGTGGACTAACAATGAGGAGTGGAAAGAAGCTCTTGGACGCAATGCTCTTATGGTTATGATGCTGTTGCTTGCTGGATTAGCCTGGAAAGCTTTGCATCCAACGCGCGGACCTGTTCAACAAATACTTGAACATCGATTACTTGAAGGACAAACCCGAATACGTAAATTATGGTTTTTCCTGGGGATTGCCACACCGACAGGTCTGGCCGTAGCTGCTGGAATGGGCTATTACTATTCGGCTTGGACGATTACGTTTGAGTTATATGTAGGTGCTTCGTTGTTGTTCGGATTTCTTCTGGCATATGGCATGATTATGCGATGGACTTTGCTTGCACACAGGGCATTACGGATAGACCAGGCGAAGAAACGGCTGGCAGCTTTAAAAGCCAAAGCACAGGAAGATTCTGGCGATATAGAATCCACCAGTGAAGCTGTGGAAATAGAAGAAGAAACCCTGGACCTTCAAAAGGTCGATGAACAGTCCCAACGTCTGATAAAAGGTTTAATGGGGGTCTCGTTGATTATCATCGCCTGGTTCATCTGGTCTGATCAGTTAAATGCGATCAATATCCTGGACCGGGTAACTCTCTGGCCCGCGGCTACGGTGACAACGGAAACCACGACAGCGCCGGATGGCAGTGAAATTCTGACTATTACAGAATTTGCACGGGATGTAACGCTGGCCAATTTGTTCATGGCCTTTCTAATTATAACGTTGACCTTTCTGGCAACCCGGAACTTGCCAGGTTTACTTGAAATTGCGCTACTGCAAAGGATGGAGCTGGCATCGGGTGAACGGTATGCCATCGT
>Ga0334884_1004581_pt1 | contig 14064 bp, 17 predicted proteins | sample GraSluR1_MG_7_FD_207215 | JGI IMG/M metagenome (GOLD analysis project Ga0334884, IMG submission 207215) | Sludge microbial communities from methane-producing bioreactor in Wageningen University, Netherlands - Granular Sludge_12_05 R1 | ecosystem: Engineered > Bioreactor > Anaerobic >...
TTTCATCAAACAGTGTCTTAATCCTTTTCCGCGTTATTAAACGCGGCCCCATTGAAGTCCTAACATCTTGAATTTTTTAGGGGCTTTCGTGTCGCCTTTTCCGCGTTATTAAACGCGGCCCCATTGAAGTATGTTAGGCAAATTCTTTTGCCTACTCGGTAATCTTTCTCCTTTTCCGCGTTATTAAACGCGGCCCCATTGAAGTGTAACACTTGAAAACCCAAAGACAAAATCCAGAACAGCCTTTTCCGCGTTATTAAACGCGGCCCCATTGAAGTGTTGGAAACACTAATGCTTTGTATTCAGGCTATGGACCTTTTCCGCGTTATTAAACGCGGCCCCATTGAAGTCCCAAGCGTAGTAAAAACCACAGGTTAACTGCGCCTCCAACCCTTTTCCGCGTTATTAAACGCGGCCCCATTGAAGTGGCAACAGAACCCAACCCCGATTGGCTTCGCGCAAGCCTTTTCCGCGTTATTAAACGCGGCCCCATTGAAGTTAACAAGAGTGTCATAGTCTGCTTTTACTTGTCCGTTCCTTTTCCGCGTTATTAAACGCGGCCCCATTGAAGTTGCGCCGCAGAGCGCCGTTGAAATTGCGCGCGCCACCCTTTTCCGCGTTATTAAACGCGGCCCCATTGAAGTGCCCGCGTGTGCCGACGCCGCCGTTGGCCGTCTCAACTACCTTTTCCGCGTTATTAAACGCGGCCCCATTGAAGTGGTGTGGTCCTGCGCGACGTTGAGCGCGGTGCCGACCTTTTCCGCGTTATTAAACGCGGCCCCATTGAAGTCGTGACCGGCTCATGATCCCGCAACTCACGCGCGAGCCTTTTCCGCGTTATTAAACGCGGCCCCATTGAAGTTGGACGAGATCTGGGACGACGACTTGCCCCAGGGCCCTTTTCCGCGTTATTAAACGCGGCCCCATTGAAGTGCCAGCCTTGCTTGTCGAGGGTGATGAAGACCTCGCCCCTTTTCCGCGTTATTAAACGCGGCCCCATTGAAGTGCGTGCCTCACGCTCTTTTGCAGCGCGCTTTATCTCCCCTTTTCCGCGTTATTAAACGCGGCCCCATTGAAGTGGGGTGCGCCGATTGTGCGGCCAGGGCTGGGACCGCTCCTTTTCCGCGTTATTAAACGCGGCCCCATTGAAGTGCCGAGTTGGCGGCGAGTGGGTCTACCAGGGCCTGGTACCTTTTCCGCGTTATTAAACGCGGCCCCATTGAAGTCAATTGTTATCGGGGTGTGGTACAAAGGAATTCCAAGCCTTTTCCGCGTTATTAAACGCGGCCCCATTGAAGTCGTCCTTATTAACGCCTTCTCATCAGGCTCAAGACCCTTTTCCGCGTTATTAAACGCGGCCCCATTGAAGTTAAAGCGATGCAGTCCATCTGCATCTACGCCCGCGCCCTTTTCCGCGTTATTAAACGCGGCCCCATTGAAGTTGCGTCTCCAAAGCGCTGGGGGTAGGCGAGGACGGGACCTTTTCCGCGTTATTAAACGCGGCCCCATTGAAGTAATGTCGACCTGATATTGGCCAAGGGCAAAGGCTACACCTTTTCCGCGTTATTAAACGCGGCCCCATTGAAGTGTGCCAGCCGTATGCAGCACGGAGTTGGCTCGTACCCTCCCTTTTCCGCGTTATTAAACGCGGCCCCATTGAAGTCGGGTAGCCCCAGTTGAGGTCAACGGCAAGGTTTGGGCCTTTTCCGCGTTATTAAACGCGGCCCCATTGAAGTGTCACGCACTGTAGTAGGTTCATGACCCTACCCACGCACCTTTTCCGCGTTATTAAACGCGGCCCCATTGAAGTTATCTGATCCGCAGGTGTTTGCCCTGCACGATGCGGCACCTTTTCCGCGTTATTAAACGCGGCCCCATTGAAGTTTGTTTTTAAAAGAAACTCTCTGTAAGCGCTTTCAAGCCTTTTCCGCGTTATTAAACGCGGCCCCATTGAAGTGCGCTTGGTGTTGACGGGCACGGCCCGCCGAATCCGTCCTTTTCCGCGTTATTAAACGCGGCCCCATTGAAGTCATCACCAGGCCCTGCTTTGACGTGATGATGCCCTCCCTTTTCCGCGTTATTAAACGCGGCCCCATTGAAGTTGGAAGACGAAGACACAGGGCTTCTCAAAGCCCTGCACCTTTTCCGCGTTATTAAACGCGGCCCCATTGAAGTCCGGCTGAGGATGTCGTATCCAGCTATAAGCATCAGCCCTTTTCCGCGTTATTAAACGCGGCCCCATTGAAGTTAACCAGATCCTGGTCACTCCACGTCTGCCCATTCTCGCCTTTTCCGCGTTATTAAACGCGGCCCCATTGAAGTCACGCAGCGACATGTCCACCATGTCGAAGTCGTCTTCCCTTTTCCGCGTTATTAAACGCGGCCCCATTGAAGTGGTGTCGATGAGGGCGATTTTCTTGCCGAGGCCCGAGCCTTTTCCGCGTTATTAAACGCGGCCCCATTGAAGTGATATGGTGCATGCGGCAAGGATACACAAGTCAAGGTCCTTTTCCGCGTTATTAAACGCGGCCCCATTGAAGTGCGACCCGCAGTGACCGCAACATGAGTTTTGCGGTCAACCTTTTCCGCGTTATTAAACGCGGCCCCATTGAAGTACGAAACATGCGGCGAAGCTCTGGTCTGGGGATAGACCTTTTCCGCGTTATTAAACGCGGCCCCATTGAAGTTCCATCATTTCGATGTACTGCAGAACCTCTTTTACCGACCCTTTTCCGCGTTATTAAACGCGGCCCCATTGAAGTTATTGTTCTTTCCCGCCGAATACGCAATTCGTCATCCCTTTTCCGCGTTATTAAACGCGGCCCCATTGAAGTGCGCCGCTCACCACGGCCGAGCCCAGTGCGGTCTGGAGCCTTTTCCGCGTTATTAAACGCGGCCCCATTGAAGTGACGCGGAGGCAGGCGAGTCCACCGTTACGGTTGGGCCTTTTCCGCGTTATTAAACGCGGCCCCATTGAAGTGTCCTCGAGCGGCCCTACCCGGTGGACGTGGTCCGAGACCTTTTCCGCGTTATTAAACGCGGCCCCATTGAAGTGTCGCCGACAACGCCAACCCGGACACCGGTGCTCTCCCTTTTCCGCGTTATTAAACGCGGCCCCATTGAAGTACCCCTTGTCGGGGAATCGGCCGCCACGCTGACGGCCAGCCTTTTCCGCGTTATTAAACGCGGCCCCATTGAAGTGCGCCCCACGTCGAGGAGCTCTCCTTCATCTCGACGACCTTTTCCGCGTTATTAAACGCGGCCCCATTGAAGTAACACCGACGCGTGATAGTCCGTTGGCTCCGCCCGCCAGCCTTTTCCGCGTTATTAAACGCGGCCCCATTGAAGTGCCGCGCACTGGGCGTTGATGGCCGCTGTCGTCGAGCCTTTTCCGCGTTATTAAACGCGGCCCCATTGAAGTGTGGCGAAATCATTGCTGTTTTTCGAGTCCGGTATTCAACCTTTTCCGCGTTATTAAACGCGGCCCCATTGAAGTGACGCCAAGAAATGCCCCAGGGCCTCTGCGTACTTTCCTTTTCCGCGTTATTAAACGCGGCCCCATTGAAGTAAGCTGACCCGCAACGATGACCGCCGCTGAAAGCGGACCTTTTCCGCGTTATTAAACGCGGCCCCATTGAAGTGCGCCGACGACGGCAGTTGGGTGCGCGAGCCTTACGCGGCCTTTTCCGCGTTATTAAACGCGGCCCCATTGAAGTAAATTCCCAGGCCAATTTAACATCTTTGGCATCCTCCCTTTTCCGCGTTATTAAACGCGGCCCCATTGAAGTCTAGCAGAGCGTGGCCAACTGTGCCCGGTCGGTATTGCCTTTTCCGCGTTATTAAACGCGGCCCCATTGAAGTGTTGCTGCTTTCAAGCCGAATTGAAGCAGCAAAAGGTCCTTTTCCGCGTTATTAAACGCGGCCCCATTGAAGTTATCTGGTTTTCGTTGCAATCTTTGCAGGCTTCAAGTTCCTTTTCCGCGTTATTAAACGCGGCCCCATTGAAGTTCCGCATAAAATTCAAGGAATTGTCGAGCAACAGAACCTTTTCCGCGTTATTAAACGCGGCCCCATTGAAGTGAGGTCGCCTCGTAGTAATACTGCTGCAAGACCTCTTCCTTTTCCGCGTTATTAAACGCGGCCCCATTGAAGTGTCGGCGACCGAACGGCCGTGATCATGGAGAACATCCCGCCTTTTCCGCGTTATTAAACGCGGCCCCATTGAAGTTTGCTTTAAAAGTGACTTATTTGCGGTCAGGCAATAGTCCTTTTCCGCGTTATTAAACGCGGCCCCATTGAAGTGATGTTGGTGATGATGGAGTTGACTGCCGCGTCGACCCCCTTTTCCGCGTTATTAAACGCGGCCCCATTGAAGTTCTACGTCAACAAAAGGGTGAAACGGACAAGGCATTCCTTTTCCGCGTTATTAAACGCGGCCCCATTGAAGTAGTTTACGCTTGCATCGTGCGACGAAGTTGAGGCAACCTTTTCCGCGTTATTAAACGCGGCCCCATTGAAGTACCACAACGAAACCGGCGGGTTGCGCCTGCTTGGACCTTTTCCGCGTTATTAAACGCGGCCCCATTGAAGTTCCTGGCCGTTGTAGCGGTCCGTGGCCATGCGAAGGGCCTTTTCCGCGTTATTAAACGCGGCCCCATTGAAGGACAAAACAATTTTGAGGGTGTATGGTCTGCACAAGGTCCTTTTCCGCGTTATTAAACGCGGCCCCATTGAAGGCTTTCTTTAGGGGAATACAATGTCAATCTATTCCGATCCTTTTCCGCGTTATTAAACGCGGCCCCATTGAAGGAGTGCAAGTTCAAGCAATTGAGCGTATTCTGTTATGCCTTTTCCGCGTTATTAAACGCGGCCCCATTGAAGGTTTTGGCCCGTTGGGGCCTAGAGGCATCAACACATTCCTTTTCCGCGTTATTAAACGCGGCCCCATTGAAGGGTGTGGTTCTTCGGCCTTGCGCATCTGACCTCCACCAACCTTTTCCGCGTTATTAAACGCGGCCCCATTGAAGGACACGCGCGAAGTGTGGCCAACCAACGGTTCCACCATCCTTTTCCGCGTTATTAAACGCGGCCCCATTGAAGGGTGTATTCTTAATGCTCAAACAGAACAGGCTTGCCAAACCTTTTCCGCGTTATTAAACGCGGCCCCATTGAAGGGCGCCCTGGAGGGGTGGTTCATCGGCGACCGAGGCGCGCCTTTTCCGCGTTATTAAACGCGGCCCCATTGAAGGAATTACGCCAACAAAAAACACGAAGATCTGAAAAACCCCTTTTCCGCGTTATTAAACGCGGCCCCATTGAAGGCAACAGTGCAAACGCAATTGACAACGACGGTGACCCCTTTTCCGCGTTATTAAACGCGGCCCCATTGAAGGTGCGTCAAGGTAGCTTTTTGCTGCTTTTATTTGCAGCCTTTTCCGCGTTATTAAACGCGGCCCCATTGAAGGAGGCAAGCTGTTCATAACAATATCGATTTTTCGTGTCCCTTTTCCGCGTTATTAAACGCGGCCCCATTGAAGGTGCGCGCTCTCGACTAAAATACCCGAGACAGTGGCCCCTTTTCCGCGTTATTAAACGCGGCCCCATTGAAGGGCCGCAGTGGGCGGATGGAATACACGGCCACGCCCGCCCCTTTTCCGCGTTATTAAACGCGGCCCCATTGAAGGTAGCGTCCGCCAAGAGGCCGGACGGCGGAGATGATGCCTTTTCCGCGTTATTAAACGCGGCCCCATTGAAGGAGTCAGCATAAGAGGGTCCTCTCCATCACCGCGAGAGCCTTTTCCGCGTTATTAAACGCGGCCCCATTGAAGGTCGCACCTTGCCATGATCAGCATCAAGTGTTGCCGCCCTTTTCCGCGTTATTAAACGCGGCCCCATTGAAGGCCATGTCCCTTCTCCATTCCAGGGTGCCCGTCACCCTGCCTTTTCCGCGTTATTAAACGCGGCCCCATTGAAGGTACTCGTCGCACAGGTCAGCTTGCGCGTCGCGCCACGACCTTTTCCGCGTTATTAAACGCGGCCCCATTGAAGGGTTCTTTGACGACGACTACGGTCACATTGTTTTTGACCTTTTCCGCGTTATTAAACGCGGCCCCATTGAAGGCGTTGCATGACAGGCCATTGTTGTACGCCATTGAACCCTTTTCCGCGTTATTAAACGCGGCCCCATTGAAGGTCTTGAAACGCGTTGAATTCAGACCACACTATAGCGCCTTTTCCGCGTTATTAAACGCGGCCCCATTGAAGGTATACATAGAGCACAAAACGCGCAACAGACCTAGACCCTTTTCCGCGTTATTAAACGCGGCCCCATTGAAGGTACAGTGTAGAGACAGTCACAACTAACAGGACAACAACCTTTTCCGCGTTATTAAACGCGGCCCCATTGAAGGCGTCTGTTTCTTTGCTTGCAATCTCAATCATCTGGCGCCCTTTTCCACGTTATTAAACGCGGCCCCATTGAAGGTCGCCGTCTCAGCGTTGATGTTCAGCCCGTGGTGCTCCCTTTTCCGCGTTATTAAACGCGGCCCCATTGAAGGCAAAAAGATGTCGTTTTTTTACACCTACACGCAGACCCTTTTCCGCGTTATTAAACGCGGCCCCATTGAAGGTCGGCTGCAAAAGACGTCTTAGACCGCGCAGGAATAGTCCTTTTCCGCGTTATTAAACGCGGCCCCATTGAAGGAACCGATGAGGTGACGTGGCGAATCCAGGCGCTCTCCCCTTTTCCGCGTTATTAAACGCGGCCCCATTGAAGGCCCCGGCATACACCCTGGACCTTGGCGAGGGCGCGACCTTTTCCGCGTTATTAAACGCGGCCCCATTGAAGGACCGACCCCTGGTGGGGGATCACCACGTTCTTTTGGCCTTTTCCGCGTTATTAAACGCGGCCCCATTGAAGGAAGAGGGCGCAGAAACAAGGGTCAGCCTGTTCCTGTCCTTTTCCGCGTTATTAAACGCGGCCCCATTGAAGGGTCATCTCCGATCTCGCGTAAGAGGGGCTACAGTGGCACCTTTTCCGCGTTATTAAACGCGGCCCCATTGAAGGTGAGACGCGTCAACAACAACTAGCTCAGGCAATTCCCCCTTTTCCGCGTTATTAAACGCGGCCCCATTGAAGGGCGTCGATCAACGACATCCACGGCGGCTACCTTCACCTTTTCCGCGTTATTAAACGCGGCCCCATTGAAGGTTCTCGGAGTCTCCGATGAGCAGGGCCGTCCGCTTGGCCCTTTTCCGCGTTATTAAACGCGGCCCCATTGAAGCAGTGCTTCCTCCCACGAGGTCGTCGCGAGGCCGAGGTCCTTTTCCGCGTTATTAAACGCGGCCCCATTGAAGGGCGAGGCTATCGACGCCATCCCAAAGGTCACGGATACCTCGAACTAGCGCATTTCCCTTAGCCCGCAGGGAGAAAATACCTGAAAAGCCCGGTACACTTGTGTTTGCTACAACCTGGTGTACGCAACAAAGGAGCTTTTCAGGTGAAAAAGAAGGTACGACAAAAACTGGAAAAAGAGAAGCGCAGAGTTGAACGCCGGCAACGCCAACCGGCTCCGGCTACCCGGCTGGGTTCGCATAAAGTTCGGTACGAGTTGAGTGAGCGAACTCAAGCCATTGCGCAAGGTGGGTTGGGTGCGGTGCTCAACCTCGAGCGGCGTTTGGGGTTGGCTGGCGAAATAGATGCTCGGGTTCGCGTGCTACAGGCCACACGGGTCTACAATGAGAGTGAGCATATCCTTACCATCGCTCACAATCTGCTGTGTGGGGGGCGAAGTCTAGATGACGTCGAGCATCTGCGTGGAGACATCGCGCTGCTTGACGCGCTGGCCAAGCAAAGACTCCCGGCGCCAAGCACGCTTGGCGATTTTTGCCGACGTTTTGATGAAACGAGCATTGCAGAATTGACCGGAGCACTCAACGCGGTCCGAGCCAGGGTGTGGCAACAAGCCGGGATAGCCAAGGGGCAGGCGATCATCGATGGCGACGGGACCATTGTCGAGACCAATGGTGAGAGCAAAGAGTTGACGGCCTTGTCCTACAAGGGCCTTTGGGGCTATCAGCCACTGCTCGTGTCCTTGGCCAACACTCAGGAGCCGCTCTTCATTGTCAACCGCGCCGCCAATCGTCCGTCCCACGAGGGTGCCGCAGCCTATTTCGACCAAGCCGCCGAGCTTTGCTTGCGGGCGGGCTTCTCCAGCGTGCTCTTCAGGGGCGACACGGACTTTTCCCAGACCGCCCATCTGGACCGCTGGGATGATGCCGGCTACACTTTTATCTTTGGATATGACGCCAAGCCAAACCTCACTGCTGATGCCACGGATCTTAGCAACGATGCCTTCGAGCGCTACAACCGCGAGGTCTCCCGTTTGCATGACCTTGCCGAGAAAGCTCTGCATATAGCAACACGGGCTAAGCAAGGTCGGCACAAAGAGGCCTTTTCTATCGCCCACAACTACAGTCGTCGAAAGATCGAGGAAGAAAACGTTGCCGAGTTCTCCTATCAACCCACGGCATCTTCGCGGCCTTACCGCATGGTGGTCCTCCACAAGCAAGAGGGCGTCTACAAAGGTCAACGCAAGCTCTTCACCGACGACACCTATCGTTTCTATATCACCAACGCCGAGACCCCACGCTCCCAAGTGGTTCAACTCGCCAACCAGCGGTGCAACCAAGAGAAGCTTATTGCCCAGTTGAAAAGTTCCCGGGCTCTCCATGCACCGCTGAACACCTTTACGGGCAATTGGGCTTACATGGTCATCGCCAGCTTGGCCTGGTCGCTCAAGGCGTGGTTGGACCTCTCACTGACTATCTGCCCGCGCTGGCGCAGTCGGCACTCCAAGGAGCGCCATCGTTGGCTCTTCATGGAGTTCAGAACTTTCCTGAACACCGTCATCAATATCCCGGCGCAGATCATCCATCGTGCGCGACTCCGAATCTGGCGTCTGCTGGCCTACAAGCCACACCTCCCGGTTTTCTTTCGCCTCTTAGACCACCTCTAAGAGGCGATGCTCGGGGCCAGCAATCCTGCTCGCCTTTGGGCCTGTGAACCCGGGAGCGAACCATTGAGAGCGCGCATGAAAATTAGACAACCGGCCAACTACCACCGAATTTATTTCGGACGGTAGCCCATTGTCTGGATCGCGCTATTGGCTCTGTGATGCCCTCGCTGGCGGCGTCAACTAGACTCTATCGCTAGATCGAGGGGATATGCTGATGCCTCAATGTGCCTCGCCTGCCGAGGTCTGCAACGAGGAGTAGCTTATGAGCGAAGAATGCCAGACGAATCATCTCCCCATCGAGAACGTGACCGATGACCGGGGAATCGGGTCCTCTTCGATCTGTCCCATGTGTGGCCAACGGGCGACGCGAACCCGGGCGAAGCCCATCGAAGCTTTGGAAGTGCCCGCGACCATGGCCGAGCTGGTCGATGCCTACATCAACAGCAGACAACGGGCGGCGGCGACGATGCAGACCTATCGTTCTCTGGCACGGGTGCATTTGACGCAAAGCGCGCTGGGTGAACGGTCAGCGGAGAGCCTTCGGATCAGGGAAGTTCGCCAGTGGTATGAACAGCGGTCGCTTCGTGGAGCCACCTACAGCGCGACGGGTGCCGTCATTCTGTGTCGCGCCGCCTTCAATTGGGCCGTGGATTCGGGGCGCCTACCTGATGAAGCTCGCAATCCCTTCGTGCGCGTCAAAGTGCGTCATCCCCCCGTGCGCTCGCGCTTCCTCAATGCCGAGGAGTTGAAGCGCCTCTGGCTCTCATCGTCCTCGCTCGAGGCCTATTGGCCCGCGTTCTTCAAAGTCCTCGTCTTGACAGGCCTGCGAGTGGGTGCGCTGCGTCAACTGCGTTGGGACGATATCGATCTCCGCAACGATTGCATTCTCGCGAACGTGGCCAAGACCCATGACCCCCAAATGATCCCCTTCGGCCCTGAGCTTCGCGCGCTGCTCCAAAGTCTGCCGCACGACCAAAGATGGCTCTTCCCTCGTCCCGAATCACCGCATAGAGCCGTCTCTCAAGGCGCCGTGCGATGGCGCTGGACCATTGCCAGGCAAGGTGCCGGCCTGTGCGACGTTCGCCTCCACGATCTGAGACGCACCGCTGCAACCTGGATGGCCTGCTCTGGCGTTCCGCTGTCGCATATCGCTGCCCTCCTCAATCACCGCGCTTGGCGCACGACCACCCGATATGTTTGCCATGATACGGTGGGACTCCGTGCCGCCAGCATGCATTACCAGAGCATCCTCACCCGCGCCGCTATTGCCGACCAAAGCGATCTAGGCCGGCCCACCCCAGCCCAGACCCACCCATCGCGATAGTAGCCGCGAAAGAGGCGACTCGGCGTGGGAACGCTGCATGGATGAGACCCGGCCGTGGCCTGGCCGGCGCCAAGGTCGGCTGACAGCCGTTCACGACAATTCCCGCCAGGTGAACGAAATAAGGGCTGGAATGCTATTGCGGTCGTGGTGAGAGGGAGACTATCTGGCTCGGCCTTGGCGAGTCGAGAGGTGATCGAGGTCGAGGGGGTCGCTCGTCACGTAGTCCTTGGCGGTGAGGTCCTCGAGGGGAAGCACGACGCCATCGATCGCTGTGAATCGTCCAGTGGCGGCGATCAGCTTCTGCCAGGCGGCGAGGTACTCGTTCCACTCTCGCCCCTCGAAATCGACGTCGTCACTCTCGGGGATGAACCAGAAGGTGACCTGGACATGACTCGCGCTCCAGGAAGGGGCTGCGCGAACTCGGATCTCTCGCAGGGCGCGAAGCGCACGGCCCTCATCACTGTCCTTGTCGTGTTTTTTCTTGAGGCGATTGAGGAGATTCGGAGTGAATTCGACGAAGTCATCGGGGAACGCTGCGCGTGCTCGCTTTCGGGCGAGCGCTCGAGCGAAGTCGCGCCTTTCCTGGTCGGTGACGCAGCCAGCGCTTCGCGTCCAAGACGCCACGACGGCCTTCTCGACGGTCATCACCCGGTCGAGGTCAGCGACAAGCCCGAGCGCTTTCAAGGCAGGAACGATGGCGTAGGCAGGGCGATGACCACGGGCGATATCCACAATCTCCGCATCCAGAACCTGAACGAGCGGCGCTACCTCAATGAAGGGCCTCTTGCAGCAAGAGCGAGCGACATCACATGACTGCGTGACCACCACGAGTCCTTCGACAGCGACAGTGACCGCCTGCAGCCCTTCCCCAGCCTGTGCGCTTTCAGGAGTCAACGCATTGGAGGCGTCAGCGACGTAGGTGAACCAGCCCTCGCCGAGTGCGAGATCCCCTTGTTGCCAGCTTGATAAGGCTGCGTCGATCCGTTGGACTTCGGGCGAGTGGGGCTCAAGAAACACGACTACTCCTGCCGCGGGCGCCGGATCGGTGTCGCCGAGAGAAGCTTGCCCTTATCGACATGCACTCGGTCCTGCAGGGCCCCGGCCAACTCCTCGGGCCGCTGGGGCTTTCGCGCCTCCAGTGCTGCGGGAGAGAGGGGGGCGAGCTTGAGATCGCGCCGGCCTGGGCCGGTACCCACTAAGTCTAGGAAGTCCTCGTACGCGCCGCTAGCGAGGAGAGCGAGCGGGACCATGCCGTCGCGATCTTCGAGAAGCAAGGCCCGGTCCGCCTTGCGGACGACGGCGAGCACGCGGCGAAGACGCTCTTCGTTCGGCGCATTCACCTGCTTGCCACTCGCCCAGAAGTGTAGGCTGCGCCGGGTTACATTGAAAAGCGTGGCGAGCTGATCCCAGGTGAGTCCGCTCAGTCGGCGCAATTCCATGATGGCCGAGTTCGTACTCTGCGCTTGCTCTTCCTCGATGGGCAGCCTCCTGCCAGCGTTCGTCTGGGGAAAGGGGAGGCGCACGTGATTCCAATCCTCGGTGCGGAGGTTCCGAGCAACAGTTCCCACGACGGAGAGCGATTCGCGAGGCAGGAGGTGCGCCAAGGTCGGCGTGCTGAATGACGTGCCCCATGCCGAGGTGCCGCCGCCGATGCTCTCAAAACTCATGGCTTGCCTCCATAGCGACGCAGGAAGTCATTGGTTACGGCCCAGCGAAACACCGTATAGAGCCTCTCGGCGAATCGCTGGGCGTTGTTCACGATCTCCTCAGGAACGAACGCATACGACTCGTGGGAGAACATATCGATGTCCAGCACCCAGCTCGGCTCAGAGATCGGCTCGATGGCGTTCGGATCGGCAGTTGCACCCGCGGGTATCTTACCCCAACGCGCGAAGACTTGTTCTCTCGACTCCGGGAGGGTGAAGAGCGTCTCCGTGAGGGAGTGGCTCGCGTTCTCTGCGAACGGCAGGGCCATGATGCCAAGCACTTCTGGGCGGACCAGCTCGTGGATGTCCAGAAGCGCATCGCCGGTTACGCGGTCGATATAGCGTATGCCCAGGCGCTGCACGATAGCCGGCTCGAAATGCTCAGCGACGGCGTCCAACACGAAGCGAAAACGCTCCAAGAAATCTCCGCGGCTGGTGTAGGAAGTCGTCTCGATGGCGACAAAGTCGGGGGTGACCGAGACGCGCCATACGCCTTCCACATCGCTGAAGCGCCAGGCGCTTTGCTTTGGACCGGGTGTCACGCCCTGGGGCCCCAACACGATGCTCTGCGTTTGCTCCGGTCGTAGGACCGGATAGGTCGAGCGGATCGCTTCCTGAAAGGGAGCGACGAATTGCCGGCTCTCCAGGGAAAGCACAGGCGGGAAGAGAACTTGACCGATGACCCTGACGAGCGGAGCACCGGGGAGCGGCACCTCTCCTGGAAGTGGAGCGGCCAGCGGGTTCTGGATTTCAGCCAAGATTTCTCCTCTCATTTACGAGTGGCTGTGGCCCGAAATGCATCGCGGATGCTCGGGCGAAAACCTCGATCTCAATTTAATAGACTTGGCGCTGACTGTGAAGAGGAAGGTGAAATGGGCATCAGCCTCGAAGCGGCAGGACGCGCCCAGCGCAAAAACGCAACCCCGCCGCCCAGCCTTGTCTCGCCGTCACGGAGCAGGCACAATAAGCCTTGACCGTGCGGGCCCCCAGGAGGGCGATGTGCAAAGGCTGCTTCTTCTCATCTCGGTGTGGCTGGTCTCGGCCGCCTGCAGCGAAGCCCAGGCCGCGGAAAAACGCGTCTACCTCATCTACGCTGGCAGCCAGGCCGACCGCGACGTGCTGGCCCAAGAGAGCGGACGCTTTCGCGCCGCTATCACCGATCTCAGCGCCCAAAAATTCTCGGCCGACCGCGAGATGGACCAGGTCATGGCCGACTGCCGCGAACAGCTCGGCCTCAGCCCCGCGGCCGAACGCGAGTGCCTGCTCACCGCCTCGCGTCGGGTCATGGTGTATTGGTCCAGCGTAAACGCGACTCGTGAGGTTTGAGCGATAGCGTCTAGTTGACGCCGCCAGCGAGGGCAATACAGAGCCAATAGCGCGATCCAGACAAAGGGTTACCGTCCGAAATACATTCGGTGGTAGTTGGCCAGTTGTCTAATTTTCATGCGCGTTCTCAGTGGTTCGCTCCCGGGTTCACAGGCCCAAAGGCCAGCAGGATTGCTGGCCCCGAGCATCGCCGCTTAGAGGTTGTCTAAGAGGCGAAAGAAGACCGGGAGGTGCGGCGTGTAGGCCAGCAGGCGCCAGAGTCGGAGTCGCACACGATGGATGATCTGCGCCGGGATATTGATGACGGTGTTCAGGAAAGTTCTGAACTCCATGGAGAGCCAACGATGGCGCTCCTTGGTGTGCCGGCTACGCCAACGCGGGGAGATGGGCAGTGAGAGGGCCAACCACGCCTTGAGCGACCAGGCCAAGCTGGCGATGACCATATAGGCCCAATTGCCCAGAAAAGTGTTGAGCGGTGCATGGAGTGCCCGGGAGCTTTTCAGTTGGGCGATGAGCTTCTCCTGATTGCATCGCTGGTTGGCAAGTTGCACCACCTGAGCCTGTGGTAAGTCGGCGTTGGTGATGTAGAAGCGCTAGGAGCGTGTAGATCAATGGACAAGCCCCAGCGATCAGCAGCGCCAGCATGACGCGCTTGAACACCCACGCAGGTCTGGCTTCGGGGTCACCTGGG
>Ga0334884_1004588_pt1 | contig 14044 bp, 6 predicted proteins | sample GraSluR1_MG_7_FD_207215 | JGI IMG/M metagenome (GOLD analysis project Ga0334884, IMG submission 207215) | Sludge microbial communities from methane-producing bioreactor in Wageningen University, Netherlands - Granular Sludge_12_05 R1 | ecosystem: Engineered > Bioreactor > Anaerobic > Unclassified...
TCTTACCAGACCTGAGCAGGTACATCAATGGTCAACCTGGATTGACCCCGCGATAACTGCTTTGATTCCTGCCGCAGCAATTGCCTATCGTGAAGGGCACATCAGCCCGGCCAAGGAAACCTATTGTCTGCAACTGGACAGAGAGCAGTTGTTTTATTCTGCTATCAATCCAGAAACTTCGCTGGCCATCCGAACCCTGACAGAACGAAGCAGAATCACCATTGGCTTGCCAGAAATAACTGAGTTGCCCTGGCTTAAAACGGTAGCACCAGACGCTGACGTTACAATCCTCACGGACCCGGAGCAACGGTTTGTAAGTCAAAGCCAAAGTTACATACTGTCCGACACCGGTGAATTATATCGGAACTGGGAAGCAGGCTATCATACCATTAACACAGAAAAGACCCAGGCTGCTGTTGGCAACATCGGTGGTCGAACCATCTTGCTGCAAGAGGTGGAAATCTATATCAGCACACCGCAAGCTGCAATCGTCGTGACCAGTCTGGATGGACAACCCATTCGAGCATCTCGCCGTATTCTCATTACTACTGTGGCCCAGGCCATTGCCCCGGATGAAAAACTGCCATTTCGTTCTGAACCAATAATTGGCACGCTAAAAATACATGCACAAAGTGGTCTTACACCTTTGGCATTGGTAGGCGAGCAGGGAGCGCAGCATCCGGTATCCTTTACCTATGAAGCCGAAAATTACATCCTCCATTTAGAAGAAGGTATGAAAACACACTGGTATTTGTTGGAATAATTTTATTGGGATACCGCTTTGATGCAGCACATCCTGGTGATGTTGACCTTCAATTCAATTTATGCTACCTTGATAGTGTACGTACATTAGAAATAAAACTTTTTAATTCAACTGGGGAACAGGGCAATGATTAATACTAATTTGAGCAGGCGTGGCTTCTTGGCAACATCAGGTATGGCGGCCTTGATGGCAGCAGGGTCACCTGCAATTCGGGCGGAAAACACAACGGACACAGTTCGCATAGGGATTATTGGGGTAGGGGGCCGCGGCACCGCATTGATGCAAATACTGCTGCATTTTCCGGAGGTAACCATTCCTGCCATTTGTGATATCAATCCTGAACATTTGGGCCGGGCAATCCAGATTGTTGAAACGGTGCGTGGTAATACACCCGACGGTTACCAAGAAGGCCCATATGATTATCGCCGCATGTTGGAGCGGGATGATTTGGACGCGATACTGGTTACGACACCCGCGGAATGGCATGCCGTGATGTCAGTCGATGCCATGAAAGCCGGGAAACATGTAGGCAGTGAGGTTCCCGGTGCGAATAGCATGGAAGAGTGTTGGGCACTGGTTCGCGCGAAGGAAGAAACCGGAAAGCGGTACATGTTGCTTGAAAACTACAATTACACCCGAGACCGGATGATGGTAGGCAACATGGTGGAGAAACAATTATTTGGGGAGTTGACATACGCGGAGTGTTCGTATATCCATGATGTGAACACGCTTCGTTTTTATCCGGATGGTTCAATGACCTGGCGGGGTGAGGCCATGCGAACGGGGTTTGGCAACCAATATCCAACGCACTCACTGGGGCCGGTAAGTAAATGGATGGGAATTCACGAAACAGATCGTTTTAAATCCTTGGTCAGTATGCAAAGCAGGCCGGTCGGTTTGGAAAAATTTGTAAAGGACAGGTTTGGCGAAGACAGTCCCCAGGCCCAGATTGAGTGGACTGCTGCCGGTATGAATGTAACCATGATTAAGACGGAGATGGATCGTTTGATCACTGTGTATTACGATACCAATTCACCACGCCCAGCCGATATATTTTATCTGCTCCAGGGCGATAAGGGTGTTTTCGATTCACGCAGGGGAATATATCTGGTAGAGGACAGTGATGCAGAGCAGTGGTCGTCCTGGCAGAATTATCTGGAAGCACATGATCATGATTATTGGCGGTTGCGTGGGGAGGAAGCAGCACAGACCGGTCATGGTGGTGGCGACTATTTTGTCCTGTCTGATTTTGTTGAAATGGCGCGTTCGGATGAAGAACCATTCATTAATGTGTACGACAGTGCCGCGTGGAGCGCGGTAATACCGTTGTCTCAGGAGTCGATTCGCAAGGGTGGATGCAGTGTTGAATTTCCTGATTTCACAAAGAATCTGACATGAGAATTTTTATGAAATTACGTGCAGTATCTGTTTTTGGTAGTATCGCGATGGTAGCATGTGCATGTATCTTTCTAACCTCGGGAAGTTCCAGGGGCACAGCAGACACCAAGGATGCTGGGCAAGAGGAAATGCTGTTGCTGGAGTGTAGAATCCACCAGAATCTGGAGTTGATTCTCATGTCAAGCTTTGGGGAACCACCCCAGTTGGCGTTCTGGCTGGAGTACCCTGAAACAGAAGTATTGCAGACGGTCTATGTTACCTATCGTTCCGCGACTGGAGATTGGGTTGGCAAGCTGGAATGTCCCGCTTGTTTGCCCCGGTGGTTTTCTGTATACAGAGAAGAATTTGATGAGAACCGAATGCCTTGGCTGGGGCAGCCATTGCCGGATGGATTGAGTGGGGCTACCATCAAAGAAGAAGAAATCGTAATGCAAGCCTCGGTTCCAAAAGATACCCAGATAATCGCTTGGATCGAGGTGAACATGTCTGCTGATTTCAACTTGGACTTCCCGCCTCCGGGTGTTTCCTCAGACTTCTCGGATACAGACCACGATGGGCAGCCCTCCTTGATTTATCGTGCGGAGTTCAATGCAAAAAAAGGTGAAATCATTACGCCGGAAATATGGGGCTATAGCCGTCCAGGAACCAAACGGGGAATGGTCGAGCACGATCTAACCCCCATAACAAAAGCCAGAGAGATATTAACTTCCCTGGAATTACATGTTCTGGATAATGATGAGTGAAATTGTTACATCGTAAACGAAATTAAGATTTAGTTAATATTTAATCAATAATTAAGCCTTCTTTACAGCCCGTGCCAAGCGGGCTGTTTGTTTTGATTCCATCCACAGAAAGCGGCGTGGTGTGCTGCGCGGTTTCGGTGGTAAGCCATACATGAGTATGTAAGCACGTCTGGGGGTATCGCTGCGGTTTGGGCCTGCGTAATGCAACGTGCGTGGACCGTGGATGGTGGCGCCTCCTGCTGGAATCGGACAGGCTACGGCAGTGGTGGCATCTAGTTCATCTATTTCCAGGCCATGAACCCGGGGATCATTCCCAATCGAATGGTGTGGCTGCACTTCCATGCTATGACTTCCGGGAATGAAGTGCATACACCCGTTTTCCAGGGTAGCATCTTGCAGGGGTACCCAGATGCTGATGGCATTGTAGTCAAGTGATGCTTCCCAATAAGCCTCATCCTGGTGCCAGGGCGTTGGCGCACCATAATGCGCTGGTTTCAAAATGGCATGCTCGCCTTGAGACATTGCGGCATCACCCAGCAACTGGCGTGCGACCACCAGGGCATTGGTGTACAGTGTTGATTCCAGCAATTCCGGGGCGTATTTGCTGGGACTGAGAATCTGGGGCAACGCTTCTGTTTTGCCGTCTTCATCGGTACCGGCAAGATCAAACTGATCACCCGTTTCACGTCCTGCCCGTTCTGCGAACAGTCTGTCGTAGATGCCACACAATTTTTCGATTTCGTCACGGGAAACAATCGCATCCAATGCCAGATAGCCTTCACGATGGAAAAAGGCAATGTGGTCTGCTGTGAGCATTGTGCCAACATTCTGTTCCATAATGTTCTCCTGTACTGATGTTCAGGTTATTTTATTGGTCTGTATTGAACAGGGGCTTAAAGCCATCTTCTGTTTCTGGTTCTTCTTCCTCTACAGGAGCCACACCATCTGCATTGTAAAATTGAACCAGCCGGAGCAGTTCTCCCAAACCAATTCGCCAGTTTTGGGGAAGATAATCACTGCTGTGTGGGGTGCAATCCTGGTTACCAAGCCCGGGCATATAGCCATCTTCCGAATTCTGCTCCTCCAGAACACAATGGTATGCTTCGGCATTATACAGTTGAATCACCCGCAACAACTCTCCGAGTTCAATGATGCCATTCCCATTCAAATCCGCAGTGTGATCACCGATTTCCGGTTCCGGATCAGGCTCTGGGGCAATGGTCGTGATGAAGTCAACTTGAAACTCGGCTGCGGTATTCGTCGGGTCAAAACGCATTTGTCGAATCTCACTGCCTGCCCAACCGGTTGCAGTTGACATATCGACTGCATAGGTGCGCCATTGACCATCACTGATGACAGGAAACTTGATGGTACGCGTCTCACTGTAATTCGGAGACGCGGCAGTAGTCCAGTAGAACTCGGCCTGATCACCTCCACCTGCACGCATCCTGACATAAATATGGTTGATATTGTTGGCCAGTAAGAACATGTTGGCGCGCTCTAAAAATGGGTCTTCTCCTGTGGAAATACCGTTGAGCTGCCCGGCACCGGCGTTCAGGTTGTTCACCTGGTTTCCCACGGTCCAACCTTCCAGGCTTTCTTCAAAGTAAAATTGGACATCGGTGCGCGCCGGTAATGCCTGGTCCCAGCTCTGTAGACCGATGATGGGCAGAGCGAAGGCTGCCGTTTCATAAAACTGTGGTGTGCCCGCGTCTCGAAATACATACCAGCTTCGTTTCTTTTCGAGCGGTTGCGCGGGGAAGGGATCATTCACATCGCGCGTCCACAAGCCAAGCAGCAGCCCACCTTCATTGCCATGGTCTACATGGCGGTGGAGAATAAACGAACTGATCCCACGCGTGTAGCTTAACTTGTAATACGCATAGGCATACGCGGCAGCCTGAATATCCTGGCCATTGCTGGTAGTCGGCGTATGAAACCCTTGTTCAGAAAGAATGATTCTGCGAGGCTCTCCCTTATACAACAGGTGCTCCTGCTCCAGGTACACCGGTAGTATTTCAATATTCCGGAATGTGATACGCGGTGTCGTGAACGTAAACTGCGCACTGCTGTCATTCCAGAAGCGTGGCTCAAACAAGTTTTCCGGATAGGGGTGCTGCGCGACATACCAGGGATAATCGCCATTGGCCTTTGCGTATTGATTCATCAATTCAACCACATCGACACCCCGTCCCGCACGCAAGTTATTGCCGCCAAAAATGGAGTTCCAGTGATGTTCCAGACTAATCAATGCGCGTGCCTCCGCGTGGTACTTGCGAACAGCGAGGTCCGTCACACGGACTGCATGTTCATAATCTACCATGAAGTTGGCCAGCGTAATATTGCCCTGGTTGTGCCACCACCAATGTGAGTTGACCTCATTGCCGACGATGTATTCTGTGACCCAGCCCGAAGAGGCTGTGGGATCAGAATAACGATGTGCCAGAAATTCAATTGCTGCCCGGTATGCGCGGAAGCCAGCAGCATTCGTCAGGTTGAAGGCACCCAGTCCATTAGGTGTCTGCGCAAGCAAGGTTTGTGGGTGAATAAATGGGTTGTCTGGGTTTGGACTGCTGGGAACAGCATTTAACAGAATCAGACTGATGTTCATCCCGGCATCAGACAGGGTACTCACCTGATTGTCCAGCCCATGAACGGCTCCCATATTGATGCCAATCTCGTGTCCATCCACCGTCCAGGTCTGGGACGGATTCGGGTTACTCCAGTCTACAATTGAATTGACCAGGACATTCAGTCCGGCATGGTTAACGCCAAGTTCAATGGCATCTTCAATAAGCTGTACCTGGAGTCCCTTTATGTTTTCCGGAACCGGATAAGAGAAATTGCGATCGGAGAAAAAGTTCCATAGGAATCCATTGGGACCGGGATCACCACCCGCGAAATTCGCCTGATTGCTCACGCCTATCCACTCAATTTCCAGTGTGGCATTTACATAGGCTGCCGCATTGGCTACGCTTTCGGGCACATCCAGGCGCAGTGTGCGATTTCCGGACCAGGGTTGGTTTTCACTGTTGAGCATGTCGACCTGTACGGTCTGCCACGCGCCTGTAATGTTAACGGTAAATGGGACACGCCCGTGCGCGCCGCCACCAGCCGGAAAGTGATACAGGGCAAAGGGGATTTGCGTAACTGTGGCGCCTGTCATACGCATGCGAAAGCTGAAGTAACGGTTTTGTGCTGCATTGATGGCACGATTGTTCTGAAAATAAGGATCAAAAGACTGGCCTTGCCCAGGTTCCTGGAAGGTTATCAACAGATTTCCGTCTTCCACGACAAGACGGCCACCACTTCCGGCTGAAGACCAGCCTTGGGGATCATCACTTACCCGGCTGAATGCGTCCAGGTTGGTAACGAATTGCCGCAGGCCGTAGGGTGCATTGGTGGTACTGTCGGTCAGCAAAAAGGACTGGTACATGCGATCGCGACCGTTTACAAAACGGTCAATACTGATGGTTCCTTGCAGCACACCTTGTAGTATGGGCGCTGGCGGCGACATGTTGTTGTAGGTCTCGTAGATCGCCAATTCTACCAATTTACATTGGACACCCTCGAGATTGACAACTTCCAAGAGTATGGTGTCGTCCGTTGCGGCTACCTCCTTGATTTCAATGGCATGCGCTGCTGTCGTTAGTAACGATACCCCGGCAACCAAGATCAATCCACACCATGACAGTAGTTTGTACATGTATTTAGTCTCCCGGAAGTACTCCAAAGTGAATTCCATATTCGACATTGAAAGATAAGATGATCTTCTTTGTCACACAAACAATATCGATTTATTTTATAACTTATTAATATGTAAACATCAAACAGATTTTAATGGCCATTATATACCTTGCTTAGATCATTAATATCATACATGATCGGCTTAAAATACAGGTCTGAAACCATCCTCGGTCTGTACTTCGGTTTCGGATACGGCTGCAATCCAACCCGCGTTGTAAAATTGCACCAATCGCAACAGCTCACGCATATTAATTTGCCAGTTCTGAGGCGCGTAATCACTGTCATGTGGAGAACAATCGCGATTGCCTTCGCCCGGCAGGTAGCCGTTTGGCGATGCGTCCGTTGGTAAAGCACAATGATATGCACCCGCATTATAGAACTGTACCACACGCAACAAGTCACCCAGGTTGATGCGACCGTCCCTGTCCAAATCCGCGCTGTGTCTTACATAATCCGGTACTTCGTCCGGGTCACCCGGAATCAGGTAGAGCGTTGTACCCACCGCGCACCAGGTTTTGTCTGTCGCCACTTCGACCACGTTGTTACCAGGTGTAAGATACACTGGCGGTGTATACGCGTAACTGAAATAGGCGTTTCCAGTAGAGAAAACGGTTTGGTCATCCCATTCCAATTCCATCAGGTTTCCGTTGACATACATGCGATAGGTTGGCCGCAATTCATATTGCTCGCTGGCGCGTTCGCTGTGGCGCATGGTGATGCGTATACGATAGGGGCCCTTTCGCACCTCGGCCAGATTGCTCCAACGAACTGAACCACCTTCGCGCAACCAATAATATCCCTGCCCTTCAGAGGTGGCATCATGACTGAAACTAACCTGAGCTGCCTCAGTATCGAGCGGTCTCCGTTCTGCATCTAACAGATCATGCACATCCTGCCTGTTCGTATTCATGACAAAAAACGAAACATCGGTAGAAGCGCTGTCATCAATATCGACCGAACCCAACAGGTGCCAGGGTTGGTGCATCCCAAATAACGAAACAGCATCACTCAAATCCGGGTCCTGTTGATAAAACCGCAGGTGCAAGCCATAGGGTTCCACTTCAGATTCGTCAGAACGATCCGTTAGCACGATGCGTCTGGCATTGGTGGTCAAGTCATGAACAGCAACACCCTGTCCAAGATTGTCAAGAAAAGCCAGACCAGGTTTCTCCGGGTGTAGTGGCTCAAACAGACTTTCCCAGATACGACCTGAAGGCGCAACGCGGTTATATATTTTCCAATTGGGAATTGGTCCCCAGACCACGGAACGATCCCAGCTATATCCACTTCCTTCAGGCCAGGGGTAATGTCTGCGCAACACACGGTCAGACAGCAATCCACTATTTCCGGAGACATACCACTGGGCGGCATTTCTGATGGAAAGTTCCACTGGATCACTACCGGCTTCCGCGTGGATTTCCACCTGATAGTAATTTTCGTGCGGTGCAACGGTGATGACCTGATTATCATTCCGAAATACCAGTTTGCCCTCTGGCAGCACTTCGTGGCTCCAGTTTCCATTAGTGGTATCATGGCAAAGCATCATTTCCAAATCGCCTATTTGAAACAGGCCATTTTCCGCGTTCAACGTAATCGGGATTTCATTGCCTTCGGGCTCTGGATACGCGACGGGTGGCGCAGTTGGCGCAGCACCCAATCGCAGCAAGGTAACCTGATAGGGTGCGAGCGTCCAGTCAAAACCATGATCCTGTATTACCGCATGTTTTCCGGTAATGCCATCCCAGGCAACAGCTTCCGCGAGGGCCAATGCTTCGGGTAGTTGTACTTTGCCGGAAATTGTTTTCCCTGCCAGATTTATCAGGCCAAGCGCGTGGGTGTCGTTTTCCGTACGCAGGACACTGAATACTTCGGGTGCGAAATCGATACTGTGGTAATCCTCGTTTCCTGTGATAAATTCCGGGATATGTTTGCGGGCGTGTATCATGCTTTTGAAGGCATCATAGGAACCGATTTCTTCTTCCTGGTACATCATCGGAATGCCGGGCACCGCCAGGCAGACACCGTATAAGGCCCGGGACAGCCCAACGCCAAAACGCTGAATGGGACGCCCATGATCGTTTACTGTGTCGTGGTTGTTAATCGAGCGTACTACCAGCGCGCCTTCAGGCAAGGAGCCCCTTTCACGTTCAAAAAACTGTTGTAACGCATTGCGCCACCCTGCTGGGTTGTTACGGAATTTTACCTCCCAGTCTGCTATTGCGAAAACCAGCGGAAAGCCATATCCCAAAGCTCCCAATGCATAATGTTCCGGGAAGTCCCGGGTGCATTCAGGCAACATGACGGGGTGCTCCACACCCTCACCCATTGCGTCAATGATAGCTTCCAGCAGTTCGACCGAACCAGCCAAAGTGGAATAGGAGGCATGATTGGTGCGGGGAGAACCCCAGTTGTTTCCTGAGCCACCTGCGACATCGATGCGTACGCCCTGCATTCCGAATTCGGTTGCGAGTCGACCTGTTGCCGTAGCCATGACCTGCTGCCATTCGGGGGAGGAGTAGTCCATACCGGCACCACCCCAGTTCCGCTGCAGTTCGCCTTCTCGGGTAACAGTCCACCATCCGGGCAGGGCATTCGCCTGAACCGAAAGATGGCCGTGGGGAACGATACCACCGATGACCTGAATACCGGCATCGTGGATTACTTCCATCAGGTGATGCAATCCCTCTGCGCCACCATATGCAGGATCAATGACATCAAAATTCAATGGACCATAGAAATTCCAACCGCCTTCTGCTGTTTTATGCTGGTGTACAGAATTCAGCCAGAAAGTATTGATGCCCATCTCGGCCAGATAGGGCGGCTGTACTTGAAAATTGTCAAACCCACCTACATCACTGAATTTGGAGAATATATGGCCGCCCGCACTGACTTCATACAGAATGGATTCATTCACCCACTGCGGGTATGAAATTGGCAAGGACAAGCCGATAGTCTGATACCAGACCTGCGCTTGTTCCCGGAAATCATCCGCATTACCATCAAACCACCAGATGCCCTGTTCAGCGATTTCTGCTGTTTGCCCGGGTTGAAGTCTCCAAGCTGCATTTACACGATGACGCATGCCCTGGGTTACAGATTCTATATAATACATATCGGTGGTGCCCCGATATGCCACGGCAACAGAGCCACTGGCAGTTTCTTCCATCCAGAACCAGTCCGGATTCCATCGTTCACCCAGGTCGCGTGTTATTGGGAACACATTAAAATCTGCGTTGATGATATCTTGAACCGCGTCAGAAGTATTGGTATAGCGTAATTTGCGCATCCAGCCAAATTGACCTGATTCGGGTGTTCGACGATACTGCTCTTCAAGGGTTCCATGATTACGAACATAACGAATGACGCGTTCGGTTGGTGTATCGTTTACCACCTCAGCAGTACCTGGCCCGGGAAAAGGTTGATCATTTACAACCACATTGATGCCCCACCCACTACCCGCTTGCGTAACTGCGGTGCCATCAATAGATATAACCGGCCACCCTCTTACGTTATCCAATTCCATTTCTAATGTGTCCGCTTTAATTGTCATAACAAGCATGAGAAAGCATATCATCATCAATAATGACCTGCAACGGTCCATCACGATACGTAACACGGTAAAATCCCCTTTTACAGTTCACATCCAAAATGTCCGACTTGATACAGCTTCTATAACCATAAAGGAAGTGCCGAATCTTGTCAATATTATGTACACCTGCGAACAGATAACCTCAGCCTGGCGAAAACTGTAACTCTGGACAATCATCTCAATGATTAACATTTCTGAATTAGCAATCCGGCACAATTTAAAATTAGTTTGTATGAATTGCTGATTTTTCAGTAAGATGATGGATTCATGGATTGATTACGCATGGGAGGATTGCATTTAGTATGACCAAAGAAGCTTCGGGCATAATGAATATGGATAAGCATGCCGAAAACCGGGCTTGGGTTTTTCATGCTTTGAACACGTTGCAGACCTTTCTGGATGATCAGGATTACGAAGGAGACCACGATCGTGATCTGACTGCACTGGAAACCAAACGGCGTGAACTGCAAGAAGGTAAATACCGTGTTGTGTTTCTTGGGGCATTTAATGTCGGCAAATCCACATTAATCAACGCTTTTCTTGAAGACGAATATTTGCCAACGGTGCTTGAAGAATGTACGACCAAAATCACCCATGTGTTACGCAGCGATGTGATGAGTTTTGTGCTGCGAATGAGTACACCGGCTGGGGTGTCAGAGCTCGATGCACTACGTGGTTTGATTAATACTTCCGGTATCAGTGCCACAGTGGAAACGCGTGAGCATGAATCCGAAGTAGCAGTTACCTTTGAAAGCACCCATTGCCTGGAACTGCTGCGTTGTCTGAACGCACTGATTACCGTGTATTCTGACATAGACTTCCCACAATTCCGTACTTTAAGAGAAAAATTCCACGAGGTTATTGTCTATCTTCCCAATGACTTGCTCCAGGAAGATATTGCATTGGTTGATTCACCAGGTGTTCACAGTATTTCTGAAACACATCGGCGCATAACGGAGGAAATTATACCCAACAGCCACTTGGTAGTTTGCCTGTTGGACAGCCAGAACGCAGGTACAGAACACAACCGGGAATTTATTGAAAGCATCACGAAACACCGCCATCGCAAGATGTTTTTTGTCATCAATAAATCTGACCATTTAAACGATGATGAGATCGATCCGGAAGGTAAGCGTGGCCCGGCCAAGGACCTGTTGCGCAGCCTGGATGGCGTGGTGGAACGACCGGAGATATTTTTTATTTCAAGCCTGTATGCCATGGTTGCTTCGCAATTGCGTAAAAACAGGATCAACATTGACGATCTCGAGAAGAACCACAAGATAAATGTTCCCTTCCGTGTATTTAAAAGTATTGTAGAACAAGAAAACCCAGAGCTGGCACTTGCAGATTATCTGGAGGTTCGAAGTAATTTCCCTGCGCTGAAAGCACGTTTACTGAACTATCTTTACACTGAAAATCGTGAAGGCGCGGTTGTGGAGTTTGTGAGCCGCTTTGTATCTGATGCGGCCTGGAAAATGTATCGCCCGATAGAAATTCAATTGGAGATGGCACGGCATATTCCCAAGTTGGGCGAATTACAGCGCCGTCGCGAATCCCATGAAACCGCCATGGAAAGGAATCGGGAAACAGCCCGAATATTGATTCAGCGCTACCAAATAATTACAGATGGCAAAGAATTGGAGGGTGTGTGTTACACCGATTGCAGGAAACTGGTAGAGGAATATCTTGGTGAAGGTCGCGTGCGGCAGGAAATATCGCTTCCATTACGTGACTGGCTGGAACGTGGCGAGAATTTGAAAATTGCACGCAAGCAAGATTTTAAACCGCTCAATCAACAATTAGAACAATCCATTGATACTTACCTGGCTACCATCCAGGCAGATGTCAATGAGATAATGGAAGAAGGCGAGTTCCTGATACGCGAAGCAGTAGATGCAGCACTGGAGGACCCCGGCAATTTATCGGTACCTGCTATAGAAACGGGACGTGCCAACATCATAGCGGTTCAGGCAGGATTGGCAAAGGCATACTTGGGCTTTGCCGGTATTGGGGCATTATTCGGAGCTGCCATAGGAGGCGGGTTAGGTGCGGCATCGGCTATTGCCGCAGAATCGGGCGCCTTTCATTTGCAATTAAACGAATGGTTATTGCGTCTTGAATCACTCATGGGCGGTAATTACCCACCCACCATTTGGAACCTGACCTTGCTCGGTGCTGCAACCGGAATACCGTTGGGCATCGTTATTGGTCTGTTTATTCGTGCCTTGCGTAGCGAAGACCTCCTTCGTTATATGTTGAATCAACGCATTGGAGAAAAGGTAGAAGAAGTACTTCGTAAGGAAGTGCGAGAGCACCTGTTGGCAAGCATAGAAAAGCGCCGTGAAAGCTTTACACAAGCAGTGCAAAGCGCTTTCGATCGCACGAATGAAGTCTTGTCACGGCAAATAAATGCAATTCGTTCAGAAGAAGAAGCATTGGTACGTGCCCAGGAAGAATTGATAAATCGGTTGGAACCCAAATTCGACCAATTGCAAACCATAGAAAAAAATGCACGTGCTATTATAGAAGCTTCCACCACACCCTGAAAAAACTATACAACATCATGTATAATAGGTGTTCAGTCGTGAACTGAAATACAAACGTTTTGCCTGATAATCGAGATCAATACTCCTTCTTTCGTGGCGTAGTTACAAATCCGCGAATATTATATTTTATGATGAATTCAGGAGAAAATTATTCTCGGATGGAATAGTTGTATTTGAAATGAATGTTTTAGTAATGGGTACTATTTTTTATAATTTTTATTCCCTAATCCGGCAAATGCAGCGGTTAACGTGTCGGCAAAGGATGTTATATGACCAAGGAACGTGAAAGCTGGCTGGATGTGGCCTATTTGTATGAAATGGCCCAACGCGTCTATAGTGCATTGCCGTATAAATACTTTACCGGCGGTTACGCATTTCCGGCCTGGCATTACTATTTTGAAGTGACCCGCCGTTGTAATCTGCGTTGCAAGATGTGTCAATACATTGAGTGGTTAGAAAATGTACCGGTAAAGGTGCAACGCGAGGGCGAATTATCTACCGAAGAATGGCTTCATGTCATTGATCAGGTACAACGCTGGAGCTTAATTACGTTTACCGGTGGCGAGCCCTTTGTCCGCAAGGATTTTATGGAAATCCTGACCCATGCCAGCAAGAAGGCGCGCACCCATTTTATTTCAAACACGACCATGCTCCCAGAAGACCGTGCAGAAGCGGTGGTTGGTCTTGCGCCGAAACGCCTCGGAGGACTTGGCTTTAATTTTGCGGGTACTTCGCTGGAGGCTCCCGGTGATCGTCATGATGAAATACGTAAAATGCGTGGCGCCTGGGAACGTTCCATGAGTGGGATTGGCCTGCTCAAGAAAATACGTGATGCATCGGGCAAACAATGTCCCATGATCCACGTGACTACTGTGATCCAGCAGGACAACGTAGATGTTTTGCATCTCATGCCCCAGGCTGTCAAGGCAGCAGGTGTTGATGTGCTGAATCTTGTAACCGAAACCCGCATGCATGATCTGCCTGAGCTCGGTGAGGTGCCGCCTGAGAGTTATGATCGGGACGAGTTGCGGTATCCTCTCATCGACCGTACCTTGCTTGCCGAAGCATTGGACCGCACTATGATTGAAGCCAAGAAGGTGGGTATAGAAGTACGAATGCCCAGAATGCCCAAAGAGGAAATATTGAACTACTATGAGGGCGAACTCGATTTAGGCAAATTTGAATGCCGCAATGCCTGGAATACGTTATTCATTGGCCGCCAGGGCAATGCCTATCCATGCTGGATTCAAAAAGTAGG
>Ga0334884_1004592_pt1 | contig 14037 bp, 9 predicted proteins | sample GraSluR1_MG_7_FD_207215 | JGI IMG/M metagenome (GOLD analysis project Ga0334884, IMG submission 207215) | Sludge microbial communities from methane-producing bioreactor in Wageningen University, Netherlands - Granular Sludge_12_05 R1 | ecosystem: Engineered > Bioreactor > Anaerobic > Unclassified...
CCCAAACCTTCGGGCAGGGGAAGTTTCATCACCTCGCGCTCAATCAACTGTTCAATCTGTTGAAATTTGCCCATATCCTTGTCGCTGATGAGTGTTAGCGCAACACCTGTGGCATCGGCGCGGGCGGTACGACCAACCCTGTGCACATAATCTTCGGCATCGTGGGGTACGTCGTAGTTGATAATCAGGTTTATCTCCTTGATGTCTATGCCACGGCTCAGCACATCGGTAGCCACCAAAATGCGTGTGCGGCGTGCTTTAAATCCCTGAAGCACTTTTTCGCGTTCGGTTTGCTCCAGATCGGATGAGATGGGTTCCACCGACATTTTGTTTTTTTTGAGCGACCGTGCCAGCTCGTTCACTTTTACCTTGGTGGAACAAAAAATGAGGATGCTGTTGTAATCGGGTTTGTCGGCTATCAGGTGGTTGATTAGGGCTGCTTTCTGGTTTTCGTAGCACAGATAAGCCGCCTGCAAAACCCCTTCGGCAGGTTTCGACATGGAAATGTTTATCTCCTTTGGATCAGTCAGGATTTTCGAAGCCAGCGACCTGATTTTCGGCGCCATGGTAGCGCTGAACATAAGTGTTTGCCTTTTTTTTGGCAGAAATGACATAATCTTCAATATATCTTCATGAAACCCGATGTCGAGCATGCGGTCGGCCTCGTCGAGAATGAGGTATTTAATGGTATCGAATTTTACGTAGCCCAGGTTAAGGTGGGCAATGAGCTTGCCGGGAGTGGCAACCACAATGTCGGCGCCCTGGGTAAGCGCCCGTTTTTGCTGCCCCCAGTCGTCGCCGTCGCTGCCCCCGTAAATGGCTATGGAGTGAATTCCAAGCCCGTAGGCTATTCCCTGTATCTGCTGGTCGATTTGCATGGCCAGCTCGCGGGTTGGCACCAAAACAAGCGTTGTGGTTTCACCGGCGGGGTGTTGCAAAATCATGTCGAGCAACGGAATAACAAAAGCGGCAGTTTTGCCGGTACCGGTTTGTGCGCAGGCAATAAGGTCATGTCCTGCAAGAATTTCAGGAACAGCCTGTTCCTGAATGGGGGTTGTTTTTTCAAAACCCATATACGAAATGGCATCCAGAATATCGTCGTGTACGCCTAACTCAGAAAATTTCATTTAAACTATTGAATTTGGTATCAAAAAAATGGGAAACAATTGTTTATTTCCACCATACAAAGTAAGCGAAAAATATTGATTTGCGGGAATTTAAAAGTAGGTGAGTATTTTCTCTATTAACTCCATTCCTGCATGTTTTCCATTGGTGGAAAATAAAGTTTCATCGTTTTTCCCCAAAAGGCTAATTTCAATTTCCGAATCAATGCTCTCTTTAATCACACGGTTCATCTGACCGGTAACAGGCGCCTTCAGATTTCCACCCTTTTGCTGAATAGCTGTAACTTTTAAAAGGTTACTTTTATTCTCCACTTCAATTTCCAGTGTTTTACCGGAAAAACGGAGCCGGTTAATTTTCGATTTATTGTAAGTGGCAAACTGGTAAAATTTCCCCTTCAAATAAAGAAAACAAATGTGCCCGATAAAATAACTTCCCAGCCAGGGGATTTTTGCCACAGAGAAGGTAAAAGAACAATCCGGCTCTTCAAAAGTGTTGCAATGCAACCAGATCCACGATTCGGGGAAAGACGTACCCCAGTCTTTTTCGATATATCCTTTTCCGCCTGAAAAATCAACCTTCTTTCCATTCAACATCAGCTTTCCGGTTAACTGGTGCAAAACCGAACCTATTCCGTGCTTGCACTCCATAAACGGAACAAAAGAATACCATCCCATTATTCCCGGAGAAAAACGACTTTGCGGATAACGAATTAAATCTGAATACTCTATTTCTCCATTAACTCTAAAATCCCGGGTTTTAATATTCAGATCAATTCCTTCTTCGGAAAACCATGAATCTCCAATCCAGATTTCAAACTTATCCGGTGAGTAGTTAAATGCCGACAAAGGATACTTTATATAGGATGTTTGACCGGATATTCCATCAATAAATTGGATAAACGCATGTTTGTTGTTTTTGGTAAGCGAAATGCCGGGAATAAACGAAGACACAAAATTACCTTTTGGAGAAACATGTTTTAAATACCAACCCTCAAAATAATTTTGTTTTTTGAAATTCCCCTGAAAAACGATGGGTTTAAATACGCTCATTGTGTCAACTTTATCCGGTTATTCCCTTATCTTTTTATAGGCCTCCCAGTCGAACGTTTTTATAAATTCAAGTCCTTTCCTGGCCCCCAGTAAAAATAGTTGTTTTTTCTTTTCGTCGGTCATTTTAAAATTGAGCCAGTTAAAATCCTTATCGGCATCGATGAAGCAAATCAATCTTCTGAAATCGGGATTCTGGAGCAAAAATTCATTGTCGGAATCATGCCTCATGGTGCTTATCATGGCCCCCATAAAACCTCCCAGATCATCTACTTTCGCACTTTCCTGCCTGTAGGAACTCAATTTGACTCCGAAAGTAGGTTTTCGCGGCACTACCCCGGGTTTGGCATGAAAAACATTGATGGGAAAATTGGAAACCATGCCGCCATCGACAAATTTCACCCGGCGGGGAACGGTACCGTAAAAATTGGCCAGTTTAATCCAGTCGCCGGTAGCCGGTTCTCCTGCTCCGGGAATATTTTTTACTTCGAAAGGAACAAAAAAGAAGGGGACCGACATGGATGCACGAACAATTTTTGCCGGAGAAATATCATTGGCCTGACTCCCCCAATACAGAGAAGCCATTTTAGGGAAAAGCACCTTGGTTTGGGTAGTTATATCTGCCGTTATAATGTGCATCAGCGCATGTTCATCGGCCAGAAACTTGCCGGTAATTCTGTTTTTCATCCCCTTCGGAAAATACTTGCTTCCCAGTTTTTCGGTTAGCTCGCCAAGGGTGGTTACCTGGTTGGGCGATTCTTTCAGAATGGTTTCAATCCATTTTTCAAACTTCTCACCAGGGTTCAACCCCAAATCGATAAACAATGCCTTTTTCACCTTCCGTATGTTAAAAAGCAACCTTAAAAGCACTTTTTTGAAAGGTGTGCCATCGATTACACGTTGAATGATCTGCTTTAGTACCGGATCGCCATCGACAAACTCGAATAAATCCTGCTGTGCCAGTTTTTCAAGCACCAGTTTCGACTTTGGCTTGTCCATGCTGTCGATGCCGGCAAGCACAAGCGTGTTAATTGCTCCGGCAGAGGTACCCGCCAGGTGAAAAAAACGTATGCCCGCAGCCTCCAAAACAGAGGTATATCCTACCAGGGCAATGCCAAGCACTCCCCCGCCCTCCTGCACCAAATCCACATACTGTAGCCCTTGCTCGTCAAGCACATCCGAAAAAACCTTATCCTTCAAACTTTCTGCTTCCTTAACGATTTGCTGAAATTCGGGCTGGCTTGTAAAATCTTCGCTGTTCATGTTGTTTCTCGTTTAAATTTTGTTTTCAGAGAAAAAGGTACGAAAATTATTTTATTAGTAAAGAGGCAGAAGCAAGAAATTTATCAACCGACTATTCGTTCATAATAACACTTACCGGCGCCCCGCATTGGATACAACGGCCCTGAAACCCCGTTTGGATGATTTTAGTAAAATAACGGTTTCGTTCAATTACCTGAGAATGACAACCGGGACAAAAGGTGGAAGAGTGTTTTTCATCGTTTACATTGCCCAGGTAAACAAAGTGCAAATGACAGGAAGCGATGGAATACAGCCGGGTTAACGTTTCTGCGGGAGTAGGCGGTAAAGTTAACTTGTACTGCGGAAAATAGCGCGAAAGATGCAGCGGTACGCCGGGTCCCAATTCATCTGCAATCCATTTTGCCATCTCTTCAAATTGTTTTTCATCATCGTTCAAACCGGGTATCACCAAACAGGTTATTTCGAGGTGTTTGCCGCTGCGGGCGATTGTTTTCAGGCTTTCAAGCACCGGCTCCAGAGTTCCTTTGGTTTGCTTTTTATAAAATGCATTACCGAACGCTTTTAGATCGATATTGAATGCATCCAGAAAAGGAAGAATGAGCTGCAAAGGCTCCGGATTGACGTATCCGTTGGAAACAGCCACATTTTTCAAGCCGTTACGATGTGCCAGTTTTGCCGTGTCGTACATGAATTCGAAAAAGGTGAAAGGTTCGTTGTAGGTATAAGCAATTCCTGCATTGTTGTCAGCCAGCAGGGCTTTTTTTACAATCTGCTCCGAAGTAACCGACTGAAAATTATAAAATTCGGTGGCATAACACTGTGAAATCCGGTGGTTCTGACAAAAGGTGCAGTGCAGGTTGCAACCCACTTCGCCGATGGAAAGAATGTTTTTGCCGGGATAAAAATGGTACAGCGGTTTTTTTTCGATGGGATCGATCCCCATGGCAGCCACCCGGTTATATACATGGGTAACCAGCACGCCTTCCCGGTTCTCCCGCACTTTACAGGCTCCCGTTTGTCCGGATTTCAGCACACAAAACCACGGACACAAAAGGCATTTCACAACACTGCCTTCAAGTTTTTCGAAGAAAAGTGATTCCTGCATTTTTGTTCTTTTTCAGCCTGTTTCGTAAAGATAGCAAATTGTATGGGTCTATGATTTTAGTTTCTGATACTTCTTAAAATTCTCTGCCTGCTCAAATATTTCCTTGTAAACTTCATCCCGGTTTACCGGCGGATATTCATTTTCTGCAAGAAGGACAATTAAATCCGCCTTTAGCTCGGCTTTAATATCTGAGCGTTTGCTCCAATCGGTATATCTGGCTTTGTCATCCACAACTGTTTTAACCTGTTTCGACAAATGAATGAGTTTATCTTCCGGGTATTCGAAATCGTACTTATGAGCCAGGGATTTTAAGATGTCGTAAAAAGCTTTTTCTTCAAAATCGATGCCCAGTTCATTGAACGATTCCTTTTCCTTTTGCAAGGCGTGGTACAAATCAATAATTTCATCTGTGAAATCTTCCAGCACTTCGCTTCTTAAAACATCAGCTTCTTTGCGCTCGTTGTACCTTTCAACCAGAGCCTTCATTTTCTCAGAAAAATCGATTCCCTTTACTTTGTTAACCTTTTTAAAATTTTCTATGGCCTTTGCCAGAAGCTGCTGCAGCAATTTGATTTTGGTATTCGGGAGTTTAATTTTCTCAATTTTTGCAAGGTATTCATCTCCGAAAATATCGAATTCGGATTCTTTCTCGTCCCCCAGTTTAAATATTTCTTCCACTCCATCGCTCTGAAGCGCATCTTTAATCATTTCGCGGACTTTAGCATTCATCTGGGCAATATCCGGAGCATCACCTTTTGTAAGTTTAAATACAATGGAACGTATTGCCAGGTAAAAATGAATAAAATCTCTTTCCGTCTGACTGATTTCTTCACTCCCGGTACAAATGTCATAAGCTGTTTTTAAGCGTTTTACGAGGTACATAAAACGCTTTTCCAGTTCATTTGTAATCTGCACGTATTCAGCAGCCATATTTAAGGTGTTCAGTTGCTGCAATGGAGACCCGGAAAAATAGGGAATGGAATCAAACTTATGAAAAATCCGGTTCAGCAGGTCAAGATGGTCTTTAACGACTACAACAGATTGCTCAATGTCTTCAAAATTATTTTGGTCTGTTTTGTTATAGTGTGCCAATGCCTGGTTCATCTGTTTTTTTATTCCGATGTAGTCAACCACCAGGCCTTTCTTTTTACCTTTCACTTTCCGGTTTACCCGTGAAATCGTTTGTATCAGGTTATGTTTCTGAATCGGTTTATAAATATACATGGTGTCGAGAACCGGAACATCAAAACCGGTAAGCCACATATCCACAATAATGGCAATTTTGAAATTTGATTTTTCGTTTTTAAACTGCCGGTCCAGTTCTTTCCTGTATTCTTTTGTACCCAGTAAATCGTATAATTCTTTTTCATCATCCTGTCCACGGGTCATCACCATTTTTATGCGTTCCATGGGTTTGATTTCCCGTTTTTCCCTATCGGTTAAATCAGCATCTTTCCTGCCTGCGCCGAGGCTTCGGCAGGCAGGTTCACACGCTTTAATTTCCAGCCATTCCGGGCGCAGGGCAATTATGTTTTTATACAATTCCCAGGCAATTGGTCTGCTGCTGCACACAAACATCGCTTTGCCTTTTATGGAAGCACCTTCGCTAATCCGTTTTTCGTAATGCCCTACAAAATCTTCGGCTACTGATTTTAATACGTCAGGGTCTCCAAGAATGGCATTCATGCTGGCCATGGCTTTTTTACTTTCCTCAATCTGGTATTCATTGGTCCCATCCTCAGCACACTTCTCATAAAACTCCTCAATCTCCTTTAATTTGCTGTTGTTCAGCAAAACTTTGGCGGCACGGCCTTCATAAACAATACGAACCGTTATTTCATCTTTTACCGATTCAGTCATGGTATAGGAATCCACAACCTCTCCAAAAACATCAAGCGTTGCATCGATTGGTGTACCCGTAAAGCCAACATAAGTAGCATTGGGCAAAGAATCGTGCAGATATTTCGCAAAACCGAATGTCTTTTTCACACCGTCTTGGGTTACGCGTACTTTCTGATCCAGGTTGGTTTGACTTCGGTGTGCCTCATCGGAGATGCAGATAACGTTATTTCGTTCCGTTAAAAGCTCCGTATCCTCGGTGAATTTATGAATGGTAGTCAGAAAGACTCCTCCGCTGTTCCGCCCCTGCAAAAGTTCTCTGAGGTGCTTTCTGCTTTTTACACTCATTACCGTATCATCTCCAATGTATTTTTTTGCATTTACAAAATAATCCTGTGCCAGTTGGTCATCCAAATCTGTTCGGTCTGTAATTAATACAATGGTGGGACTGGAAAAACCGGTGCTTTTCATGAGCAGCCGGGTTAAAAAGAGCATGGTGAAACTTTTGCCTGAACCGGTGGCCCCGAAATAAGTTCCACCCTTTCCGTCTCCTTCCGGGCGCTGATGAAGTTTTATATTTTCAAATAATTTCCGGGCTGCATAGTATTGAGGATAACGGCACACAATTTTCACATCCTTTTTTGAACTGTCGGGGAAATAGATGAAGTTGCGGATAATATCGCGTAAGCGGTTCCGGTTAAACATTCCCTGGATTAATGAATGCAATGAAGAAATACCATCCACCTCTTTTTCGTTACCGGTAATTTTTCGCCAGGCATAATAAAACTCATAAGGTGCGAAAAAGGAACCTGCCTTGTTATTTACCCCATCGCTGATAACACAAAATGCGTTGTACTTAAATAATTCGGGAATATCGCGTTTATAACGAACCGTAAGCTGAATATAAGCATTATAAATGGTGGCATCTTCGCGAATGGCGCTTTTAAATTCGATTACCACCAGTGGCAGGCCGTTGATGTATAAAATTACATCCGGGATTCGTTTTTCAAATCCCTGTATTTCGAGCTGATTAACTATTCTGTAGGTGTTGTTATCATTCGCTGAGTAATCGATAAAATAAACCCTGAAATCTTTCTTTTTGGGATCTTCCCGTTTAAGGTTATAACCATCCGAAATCTTTTTCATGATGGCTTTATTGCTTCCATATAAATCGGAAGCGGGTAGTTTTTCCAGGTCACGAATGATAGTGTTTGCCTCATCTTCGGTAATTTCCTGGTTTTTGTATTGGGTGAGAAGGAATTCTTTTAAGTCGGATTTAATCAATACTTCACTATTGAAAGAACTGTAACTCCCTTTAGGCTCGTTTAGCGTGTTATCATTGTCATTTCTTATCATTGCACCCGGAGAATATTCGAATGTTTCACTTCCGATTGCTTCAATAAAGGCTTGTTCCAGTTTTTCTTCGGTGAATTTCATTATTCGTCGTTTATCGGTTGATTAATTTGCCAGTAACCTCGTGTCCCTCCAATTCTTAATATGATTCCTTTTCGTTTTAATGCATTTAGATGTTTTTGCACGGCAGAGTGATTTATCCTAAGCTTTTCACTCAATTCCCTCGAACTTATTTTATTGTTTTTTTCTAAAATAGACACGATTTCCTTCTGGCGTTGAGTTAATTTGATTGTACCACCTATTGCACCACCTATTGCACCACCTATTGTACCACCTTTTTTGTTGATTGTACCACCTATTGTACCACCATTTTCTTTTTCTACCAACCCTTTATTTTCTTCATCAGGAGTAGCATCATCAATTTCAAAGTCAGGATGTATTTTAATCTCAGTTACAAAATATCTTCTGTCCGGTTCATCGGTATCAAAAACCGGGGCCGGCGAACCATTATTTTTCAGTACACTAATAATGGTTGGTATTCCTGTTCCGCGGCCTTCCGTGAGTTCCAGTTCTTTCAGGAAATCGCCGATTCTTCGGTTTCGGTAACGTCTGATTCTGACAACTCCCTTTTCGAAATCGGCTTGTTTTAACGAAGGATCAACACCGTTGTAACTGATAATTTCAATGGCTTCCGGTAAAATCCGGACTTCAATGGGTTCCCTGAGTTCGTAGTTACGGTGATACACAGCATTTGCCAAAGCCTCTTCAATGGCTTCATAAGGGTAGTTGAATATTCTGTCAGCTTCGGCACGGTCGGAATACTTTATTACCTTCCCTTTTATAATATTGGTTTTAATGTACGACAATGAATCGGTAAGCTGTTTTTGAACAGGACCCTCAAAGGTTTTTTCATTGAATTCTTTTGCACCTACACCGTAAGGGAATTCTACAACATCAATCTGTACACCCGCGAAAAACTTACCCGGGTTTTCGGAAAACATAAGCAATCCAACATTCTTTGGGAACAAGTGCTCCTGAGCTCCTTCGCAAAGATTCATTGCAACAGCAAGTTGCTCTGTTGTCATTCCCGAGCTTTCGTTAAACAGCTTGCTTTTAATTTTTGCCAGGTGTTCGCGCATTAAATTAAAACTCAGGTCATCAACTTTATAAAAACTGTTTGCCCTGTCGTCAAAAGGAATCCGGGCCGTGAGTTGAATAAGTTCGGCTTCCTGTTCGGCATTGGGGATTACGCTGCTCGAAAACTGACGGATGCGATAATTATATGTTTTGTGTTTGGCCAGCACATCATCCGGCACTTTGTACGGGCGAACACTCCCGGCAGGAACCCAAATAAGCAAAACATGCTTCCCGTCTGTTTCTTCCAACGATAAACGCGGCATATAAGCGGGCAGAATCTGGTTACAATAGCCAATCAATTCTTTTTGAACCCGCTCAAAACTATCCGGATTAACACCCTTTGCCGGGCGTTGTGGTTTCCCGTTTTTTTCTTTAACGCCAACAACAATGTAACCGCTGCCTTCGTTTTCAAAATCGTTGGCAAAAGCACATACCGTTCGCATAATCGCAGTCGGATTCCAGCCCTCCTTAAATTCGATGCGGGAACCTTCCACCACTTTGCCCGACAGTAAGGTTTCTATGTTTATTGGTATGCTCATGCTTGTTTTTGTTTTATTGCTGCAAGGTAAAAATTAAGCTTGTATTTAAAATTCAATTTTTTTCTCACAATTATTCCCAAAAATCAGTTGGTTTTATTGTTTTATTGTATGGCTCAAACTCATCATCAATTTTATCAATTTCAATAATAACGGGCACTTGCGCACTTAATCCTGCTAAAATACAACTCCCGGTTGGTAGAATTGGTAAAGCATCAAAAGATACCTTATCTAAGTATGAAATCGTTCTTTCAACAGCTTCAATATCTTTATTATTAATAAGCCGATGCAGAAAATAATTATGTAATTGCGAAATTATTGTACTTGAGATATCAGATGGACGTTGGCTTGCAACAGTCAGAAAAACCCCAAATTTTCTTCCCTCTTTTATTATTTCTTCAAATGTTTCTAACCTGTAATCTTTCCAAGTTTGACTTTCTCTTTCTGAAGTATAAGATAATATGTTATGAGCTTCGTCTATTACAATATTTAGAAACCGGGTGTTGTCTTTTTTATATTTCTTTTTTTGTTTTTCGTAAATGTTTTTTGTTAGAACAAGAGGAATGATTTTTTTGATATCGATATTTGAATCATTTAAATTAATCAAAACGATATTGCCATCTTTAAAAATATTAGAATGTTCGCTGGTGAAATCAATCACTTTTTCTAAATCTTGTGTTTTGCTCTGCAACTTATGAATCGCAGGACCTATATGTTCATAAATTACTTTATCATTGTAGACGTCAAAAATCAACTGTAAATAAAGAAAATCTACAATCTTGTTGAGTACATTAGATGGAAATTCATAGGTATCAGACGCTTCGTATATAGAAGTTTCCTGAATCTCATTTGCTGTGAGTTGCCTACTTTGCCCACCTTTGGGCATAAAGTGATGGTTTGTGTTATTCCATTCGATCTTTTCAAATAATGACTTGTGTGTTTCGTCACCTCCTAAAATAGAAATTAAGTAATCTATTAAAGCATGTGCTTTATCTTTGTTTGCCATTTTTAAAACTTGGCGAATTTTCTTCTTAATTGTGTTTTTAAAAAACTCAAGAGGCTCATCCGATGCTTGTATTCTTTTATAAAACCTAATAGTTCTTACTAAATATGGTTTTTGTGTTTTTTCCGTTGCACTTGCTAATATTGATAATAAATCAACGTCAAGAAGCGAATTTTCATTAATTGGTAATTTGTTCTTTTTTTTAATCTTATCTAATTTTTTTCTTGTCGATAAGTTAAAAACTACTTTTTTCGTAGATAGACAATTACCTGATGAGTATTCCCCGTTAAAATCAAAAAAAATAAAATTTGCATTCTTTCGAAAACCTTCTTTCTCCTGAAATTTATTAAATAGAGAATAATACAAACTTGCCAATGTATATGACTTTCCACTTCCTGTATTACCAAAAATACCAATATGACTTGCGAACAAACTATTGATTCCTACTTTAATACTTTTCCCTTTTTCGCTGGATAAGTTTCCTATCTTAATAGGGATATCTTCAACTCCATTTATTTCCTTTATAAAATTGTGAACCCTATCAAATTCTGTTTGCGTTAACAGATAACATTCATTTTCGATTAACGGAAGTTCCTTTATCCCCTGTTTGAATTTTTTCTTTTCAAAATACCCAAGCAAACTAATGTTTAAAATGCGCTTGATTCTTTCCTTTTCATGTAAATATTTTTTGCCTTCAACTAACTTATCTTCAACTACAAATTCACCGTCAATTTTTCCAACAAGTTCCTCAAATCCTTTTGTAATTTTCACATAACTTCCTACTGAAACATTTTTTATTATCTCACCATTATATAGCAGGTGAGATGTGTTCTTACTTTTATCCACAAGTATCTCAACGTAACGTCCTTTGACAGAAGTTACTTTGCCTATTTTAAGTATTGATTCTAATTCTATTTTTAGATTGCTCATAAAGCGCCTAATTTTCTAATTCTTTAGCGAGCTTGATAAAATATTCAGCATTGATTCGATCCAAAGTATATTTAATCTTGTCTTCTTCATCATAAATAATTTTTATGTTGGAACGCTTTGGAAGTAAATCTTCAATGTTTTCCTTTGATTCCTTGTCAAATGCAAAAATTACAATTAATAAAGTAGGGTTAGATGCTGCGACTCTTTTTGTTATTTCCCTAATATGCTCATCAACAAAGGAAAATCCAATTACAAACAAAACAGAATTCTCCCTTTCTAAATGATTGGAATACATGCGAAGCAACTCATAGAAAGTTAAATCCCGGGTAGTTGTTTCAAATTTTTCCTTAGTTGGATTTATCATTACAAATTGGTTGTACGCTTCTAAAAAACTTTGATGTTCATCTTGAAGTTCAATTTCTTTTTCTTCAATTAATTCGTACAATTTATCAATCTCATAATAAAACCAATCGCCATCATCATCTTCATATTCCATTTCAACCAGTATTTCTTCTGGGATATCAATTTCATTTACATTATTTAGAGTTTCTAAATTTTTATCGTATAGAATAGTATTGTTGTCTATTTTCCAATCCAAGCTACCATGAAGCTTGAAGATATTAAACAAAGGCATTTCTGACTGATACTCATAATGTGTGCTTGTCTTCCTTACTGAATTATGAAAGTTTTCAGTTCCGAATTTTGGATTCATTTTACCTGAAAATCCGTCATTATAAACCAACCCCAGTTCTTCTATTGTATAATCCAGAAAAAGATCCATGTTAGTTGTAAAAATATTGATCTGTTTTGAGACTAAATTGCTTTTTCGTTTAACAAGAATGGTATTTATAGCATTAATAAATTGATGATATGCTTTTTTTGTTTTTTTTAATTCATCAGAGGTTCCCGTAAAGATTTCCAGGTTACCTTTAATTGCCTCATCAAAATAATACTTTTTTATTGAAGTGTCAATAATAGTTTTTTCATCATTGTCTTCCTTTTCTGATAATTCGGTTAATAGTTCCTCTATAACCCCTAATGTTTCAAGAAATGGTTTTGATGCACCTGAACCAATTAAAAAATTCAGATGACAACTTTCAATAACTTTTTTAATTTCGTCTGAGTTCATTTATTTAAATTTTTTCAGTTTCTATTGTCGCTAATTTGGAAAGAAGCAAATCTTTCAGTTCCGTTAGCTTTTGGTTTTCTTTCTTTTTAATAAAAATTTCATATTGTATGGTAGTTGCGATTTTGTTGAATCTCTTTAATAGTTCTTTATCAGATATAACAGCTGGATAATCCATTATCCATTTTTTATCACCTCTGGGCATTTTTGTCCCTTTACTTCCCGCCATTACATATTCAAAAAAATCATCTTTTTCGACTACCTGATACAAATAGAGAGAAGGAATATTTGATTTTGGAACTAAGCATAAAACATCATTAGAACATCCTCCATCAAAGTTTGCCAACCAAACTTTTTTGAAATATGGACGGATATTAGAAATCAAAATATTTCCAATTTCAAAACTAGTGGTAGTAGAGGCATTAGGTAGATTGCTTGCGATTGTTACACCACCTCGCTCTTGCAACATATTCTCCGTAGAAATGTAATTTTCTAAACAAAGTTCTTCTATTGCAATTCTTTTTTGGGAATAGCTGCATAAATCGCTGACAATCCCAACTTTCCACCCTTCAGGCAAATTCTCTAAATCAATACCTTCCACAAACCATTGCTTATAAACCGACTGTGCAGTTTCTTCGAGTTTTTGTATGAGTTGATTGTTCAGTGCCATGCGGTTTTTTACGATGTTGTATTCGGCAACAATTTCGCGTTGTGTTTCAATGTTCGGGATTGGGAGTTTCATTTCACAAAAATCTTCCCATTCCAAACTTCCGCGTACGCCACCCACTGCATAAAAGCACGCTTCGCGATCGAACTCTGCACGGGAAAACCACATCATTAAATATTCCGGTAGAAGTTCATTTTCATCTTTCACCTTAAAAACCGGATAAGCCTGTGAAATAATGGCTTCGTCAAACTCCTGCAAAAGTGCAACCGGTATTTTTTTATCGCGTCTTACCTGCATGATACTGCAGGCAAATTGGTTTCTGCGAATGATTTTATAATTGGCCATATCGGTTCCCACCGTATTGGCCACCGAAGGAATAAAAACCTTGTTAATGGAAAGACCTAAAAGCGTATCAATTTTTAAGTTTTTGTTCCGCTCATCAACCAGTTGTATGTAATCTCCTATGGGTTTATAATTACTCATCCTTTTTCTCGTTTTTGCCTGACAGCATATTTCCGGTATTTTCCTGAAGCAGTATCTTCATTTGCCCAATGGCAATTTGATTGAGTTTTCTTAAACGGTCGCTTTGTTTCATGCCTTCGTTTATAAATATTTCTAAACCCCTCGAATTCGAGGGGTTTAAAATCCGGGTTATACAAAGTCTCCCAAAGCCCTAAAAACTCAATAGTATTGCGGTTTCGCATCCAATTTGCTATAACTGCACTGGTATCATCTGTTTTATATTTAGCAATATCGGTTAATGATATATAGTCCTGTTTCCCGCTCCGAGAAACAGCTATCTCGCTACCTTTTACATTTATTTTTTTATTCCCCTTCATTTTTAATTTCAGAAATTGTGGCAATTATGCCATATTTAAATTCTATGGTGGTCGAATTCGACCACTTT
>Ga0334884_1004593_pt1 | contig 14032 bp, 10 predicted proteins | sample GraSluR1_MG_7_FD_207215 | JGI IMG/M metagenome (GOLD analysis project Ga0334884, IMG submission 207215) | Sludge microbial communities from methane-producing bioreactor in Wageningen University, Netherlands - Granular Sludge_12_05 R1 | ecosystem: Engineered > Bioreactor > Anaerobic >...
TCCCTCAATAGTATGGCGGTAATAAGGCTGCCCCTCGGGTACCATTCTGTTAAAAACGGTTTCGAAGTCGATTAATACGGTTGGATCTGCATTTTCGTTGATGCAGATCCCTGCCGATGTATGCCTTATGAACAGATGCAGCAAACCGGCCTCTGGCAACGGAGGCAACTGGGCCAGCACCAGTTCCGTGATCAGGTGAAAACCGCGGGGGAAAGCCGGAAGCAATATTTCCTTCTGTTCTAACATACTCGATTCATAAGAAAATCAATGAAGAAAACCTGTAAAGGTCAACCGGATGATCCATGGCATTTGAGATCCACGTTTGTCCGGAAAAGTCTTTGCTGTAGCGCTTGAAGAATCAGTCTAATCCTCAATCACCACATTTTTACCGGCTGCGATGTCTTCAAGAATGGCAGTTGTCAGCGACTTAGGCCTTTCGAGCGGATACCCCAGGGCACGGTCCCAGATAATGTTGGCACAGATTCCGATCGACCTGCCTATCCCGAACAGCACGGTATAAAAGTCATACTCCTTGATGCCATAGTGCCATTGGATAACCCCGGACTGCGCATCCACATTGGGCCATGGGTTCTTGGCCTTACCCTGTTCGAGGAGAATGGGTGGCACCACATTGTATAACATGTCCACAACTTTGAAAAGCGGATCTTCAGGCATATTTTTCAGGCTGAACTCCCGCTGCAGCATATAGCGCGGGTCGGTTTTACGCAGCACGGCATGGCCGAAGCCCGGTATTACCTGTCCTGAATTCAGGGTATTCCAGACAAATTGTTTGAGTTCATCTTCGGTGGGAACTTCCCCGTTCATTTTATCCATCAGGTCCTGCAGCCAGCGCAGCACTTCCTGGTTGGCCAGGCCATGCAGCGGACCTGCGAGTCCGTTTACCATTGCAGAAATCGAAAGGTACACATCCGAAAGCGAACTGGCAACCAGATGACCGGTATGTGCGCTTACATTACCGGCTTCATGATCGGCATGTACAATAAAGTGCATCCTGGAAACATCATCATAAGGCTTACCTATGCCCATCATGTGGGCAAAATTCCCTCCGAAATCGAGGTTGGGGTTCGATTGAATTCTTTTACCGTCACGATAGAGCTTCGCATACGTATATGTTGCGATCTCCGGTAACTTGGCAAGCAGGTTAAGCGAATCCTCATAGGTAGGATCCCAGTAATCCTGCTTATTGATACCGGCATGGTATTTCTTGGTGAAAAATGACTCGCGATGCAGGGTAAGGATAGCGGTGGAGAAAATCGTCATCGGGTGACTGCAGCACGGCATAGCATCGATCAGCTCATAGATAAACCGGGGAAGTATCCTGCGCTTGTTAAACTCGTCTGCCACCTCAGCAGCCTGTTCTTCGGAGGGCATATCACCGGTGAGCAGCAGATAAAAAAGGCCTTCCACCAGGGGCATATTTCCGCCTTTGGCTTTCGGAAGTTTCTCGAAAACCTCCGGGAGTGTGTACCCTCTGTAACGGATGCCTTCCTGCGGGTCGAGGTAAGAAATATCTGAGACCAGGGATTTGATTCCCCTCATCCCGCCAAGGATCTGGCCAATGGTAACCTGATCGACCACCACATTGCCGTATTCTTTCATCAGTCGCTCTGTACGGGGACGCCAGTCCATGATTTTTTCGTACAGTGTATCTTTCAGTCTCTTTGCCATAATGATCTGGATATTGTGTTGATTGGTTCTTCCTGCTTACGAATTGTGGATTGCCTCTGTTATGGCCGTGCCGAATTCTGAAGTCTTTAACTTGGTGGCATGCTGCATCAGGCGGTGAAAATCGTAGGTTACCCTGCCCTGAAGTATTGTTTTTTCGATACCGTCATAGATCAGTCGTGCTGCTTCGGCCCAGCCCATATATTCCAGCATCATGGCGCCCGAAAGAATCACTGAACCGGGATTCACCATATCCAGCCCGGCATATTTGGGGGCGGTACCATGGGTGGCCTCGAAGATTGCATGTCCGGTCACATAATTGATATTTGCCCCTGGGGCGATGCCGATTCCGCCGACAATGGCAGCCAGGGCGTCGGAAATATAATCACCGTTCAGGTTCAGCGTAGCTATCACCGAATATTCGGCCGGGCGCAGAAGTATCTGCTGCAGAAATGCATCCGCGATCACATCTTTTACAATTATTTTACCTGCCGACACTGCATCCTGCTGAGCCTTATCGGCTGCTTCCCTGCCGGATGTTGCAGCAATTTCATCATACTCCGCCCAGGTAAAGGTGTACAGCCCGAATTCCCGGCGGGCAAGATCATATCCCCACATTTTGAAGGCGCCTTCGGTGAACTTCATGATGTTCCCTTTGTGCACAAGGGTTAATGAGGGCAATTTCCGGCTGATGGTATATTCAAGGGCTGCCCTTACCAAACGCTCTGTCCCTTCCTTCGATACCGGCTTAATCCCGAATGAGCTGGTCTCCGGAAACCGGATTTTCTTCACACCCATCTCCTGCTGAAGAAAATCACGCATCTTCAGGGCCTCCGGCGTACCGCTCATAAACTCAATTCCGGAATAAATATCTTCGGTGTTTTCCCTGAAAATATGCATATCAACTTTTGAGGGATCCTTAACCGGGCTGGGAACACCGGAGAACCAACGGACCGGCCTCAGACAAACATACAGATCAAGCTGCTGACGCAATGCCACATTCAGTGAGCGGATCCCCCCTCCTACCGGAGTGGTGAGCGGCCCCTTTATCCCGACTTTATAATCCCTGAAAGCTTCCAGTGTTTCTTCGGGCAACCAGTTACCGGTAAGATTAAACGCCTTTTCACCAGCCAGTACTTCAAGCCATTCAATCTTTCTTTTTCCCCCGTATGCTTTCGCAACCGCAGCATCCATAACCCGTACCGCTGCAGACCAGATATCCGGTCCGGTGCCATCGCCTTCAATAAAAGGGATAACCGGCCTGTCGGGCACCCTCAGCTTACCGCCGGCTAAGGTGATCTTATTCTCGTCCATTATTCGTATTTAATTAGGTATTTATGTTTATTGATGAAATATTTTCAATCATGGCAAAGATAAAAAAGTAGTGAAAACTTTCAAAATCCCGCAGAATCAACAAACCGATCCCTGATTTGTTTGAAAATACAGGTTAAAATGCGCTTCCGGTCAACAACAAATGAACATACGTTCGTAAATATCATATCCATTCAAAGTTTTTCCAATGAACAAAAGCATTTCTGAACCAACCATACCTCCTGACAAGAGTCTGGTCATTTTCGATGGTTTCTGCATTCTTTGCAGCGGAACAGCTGGTTTCTTACTCCGGGCCGACAAACAACGAAGATTATTTTTCATTGCCGATCCGGGACTGCCGGCAGTTTTTCCATCAGGGGCATCTCAGGCAGATGCCCTGAGAGGCGAGAGTATAATTTTCATCCGGAATGGAAATGTGTTTTCTGCTTCGGAGGCTGTGATAGAAATCCTCATCACCTTAGGAGGAGGCTGGAAGGCTTTCTCGGTATTCAGGTTAGTTCCGCGGCAATGGGCTAATTTCATTTACCGCTATATAGCCCGTAACCGTTATCGCTGGTTCGGGAAACGAGATGTTTGTTATATGCCCGGCTCCTTTGAAACGGACAGGGTACTTATCTTAAAATGAGATTAAAAAAGAAAAAAAAGAAAATAAAAATTCACTAATTTTGTCCGGTTTCTCCAAAACGGAGGCCATCACCTGGTTTAATCAACAATGACAAACAGCCGGCTTTCTGCCGGATATGACTCACCCAGCTCACTGACGTCAATATGCAACACTTTTCCAGAATTACTATCCTAACTGCCATCCTACTGGCAATCAGCACATCAGGAATATTCGCACAGAACGGAACCGTACGCGGATTTGTCTATGAGCAGGAGACCGGGGAGCCGGTTATTTTTACGAATGTTTATTTTTACAAAACCACATACGGATCATCTACCGATGTGAACGGATACTTTACCATTACAAAAATTCCCGACGGGCAGTATACATTGATGGTAACCTATCTTGGTTATGACACCCTGCGCGAACAGGTGACAATAAAAGGCAATACAGTACTGACGAAAAAACTGTTTCTGACCAAATCGGCCTTTAACCTGGACGCGGTACAGATAACAGCAGAAAGGGAAGAGGCCAGAAGCGACACACGTACTTCGGTGATCAAGCTGACGCCTAAACAAATCAGCCGTATCCCGACCATTGGCGGTCAACCAGACCTGGCGCAATACCTCCAGGTGCTGCCCGGTGTAATTTTCACCGGCGACCAGGGCGGGCAGCTCTATATCCGTGGGGGCTCCCCGATTCAGAACAAAGTGCTGCTCGACGGAATGATTATCTACAACCCCTTCCATTCCATCGGGCTGTTTTCGGTTTTCGACACCGATATTCTGCGTAATGCTGATATTTATACCGGAGGGTTCAATTCCCAGCATGGCGGCCGCATTTCATCGGTAATGGACCTTACCACCCGCGACGGTAACAAGAAACACCTGGCCGGGAAAGCGGGGGCCAGCACATTCGGTGCAAAGCTTATGCTCGAAGGTCCGTTGAAAAAGCAGACCGACGATAGCCCCAGCAGCATTTCGTTCCTGCTGTCGGCGAAAAACTCTTACCTGAAACAAACCTCAGATCTTTTCTATAACTACATTGATTCTGCCGGACTCCCGTTTAATTATACCGACGTATACGGAAAAGTATCGGTCAATGCTGCAAACGGCTCCAAAGTCAATTTCTACGGTTTTAATTTCAACGACAAGGTAGACTATACAGATCTGGCAACCTATCAGTGGAATGCAACAGGCGGGGGCACCAACTGGGTGGTGATACCCGGCAACAACCCGGTTCTGATGGAAGGTAACTTTGCCTATTCATCCTACAACATTACCATGGAGGAAGGATCGCTTCCCGCACGCTCCAGCGAAATCAACGGCTTTAACCTCGGACTGGGATTTACCTATTTCCTGGGAAAAGATGAGATCAAATACGGTTTGGAAATGCTCGGGTTTAAAACCGCGTTCGACTTTTACAATTCAGTTGGAAGGCAAATCTCCCAGACGGAAAACACCACTGAAATTGCTGCTTTTGTAAAATACAAAATGACCCGTGGAAAACTGCTTTTCGAACCGGGCTTCAGGATTCAGTATTATGCATCCCTTGGAAATTTCTCGCCTGAGCCCAGACTGGCGATGAAATACAATTTCTCGGATAATTTCAGGATGAAAATGGCCGCCGGCCTTTACTCTCAGAACCTGATCAGCGCCAACTCCGACAGGGATGTGGTTAACCTGTTCTATGGTTTCCTTTCCGGGCCCGACAACCTGCAGGAGACCTTCGATGGCAAAAAGGTTACCCATAAACTTCAGAAAGCAGGCCACATTATCCTGGGCGCTGAAATAGACCCCCTGCCGAATGTCAGTGTAAACGTTGAGGTCTATTACAAGGATTTCTCGCAACTTACAAACATCAACCGCAACAAGGTATTTGATGACGACAACGGGGAATACAATAAAGTTACAGACAGTATTAACTATAAACCGGAATACCTGCGCAAGGATTTTATCATTGAAAACGGCGATGCAAATGGTTTTGACGTATCCGTTAAATATGATTCGCGGAAAATCTATTTCTGGGCCGTGTATTCGCTGGCATATGTCAACCGCTTCGACGGGCTGATTAACTACGTTCCCCACTACGACAGAAGACATAACGTTAATCTTGTGAGTTCGTACCGCTTCGGCAAAGAGCTCAACTGGGAATTCAACGCCCGTTGGAACCTGGGTTCGGGCTTCCCCTTCACACAGACCCAGGGATTCTACGAGCAACTTACGTTCCAGCAGGGAGCGGGAACAAATTACCTGACATCAAACGGTCAGCTTGGCATCATTTACGCTGATTATAACAAAGCCCGCCTGCCCTATTACCACAGGCTTGACTTCAGCCTGATGCGCAGGTTCAGGATCGGAGAAAAAGGCATCCTTGAATTTAACCTGAGTGTAACCAACATCTACAACCGCGAGAATATCTTCTACGTTAACCGTATTACGGGAGATAAGGTTTACCAGTTGCCTGTTATGCCTAGTTTCGGCATGACTATGAGTTTCTGACCAAAACTTCAACAGCTCTTTTTCAGGATGAACTGTTGCTATTCTTTGTCTTTTGAATCGATGATAATGGTAACCGGGCCATCATTGACAAGTTCGATCTGCATCATGGCGCCGAACCAGCCTGTCTGAACTTCCAGACCTGTGGTTTGCTTCACCTGCTCCACAAACATCTCATACAGCGGGATGGCTGTTTCGGGCCGGGCTGCCCGTATGTAGGAAGGACGGTTCCCTTTCCTGGTGCTTGCATGCAGCGTAAACTGACTGACAACCAGAACACTGCCCTTGACATCCGTCACTGAAAGATTCATCACGCCATCAGTATCAGGAAAAATCCTTAATCTTGAAATCTTCCCGGCCAGCCAAGCCACATCAGATTCACTGTCAGCCTCTTCAATACCCAGCAAAATCAGCAGCCCCTCGCCTATCCGGCTGGTTCCATAATTGCTGCTGCGTACTTCGGCCTTGCTGACACGTTGAATTACCACTCTCATAAATCAGATTGTAAAATTTACGTTTGAATTACCGGAATCTAATCCCATTCACTTTCTTCAAAATATTCATCATTGATAATACTGATATAATTGTTGTACCGGTCCGGATGAATGCGTCCTTCGGCGAGCGCTTTCTTCACGGCACAGCCCGGTTCATGAAGATGGGTACAATCGTTGAACTGACATTGGTGCATCAGGTTGCGCATTTCAGGGAATCGTTCGGCAACCTCCTGCCTGTCGAAATGCACCAGGCCAAATTCCTTGATTCCGGGTGTATCAATAACAAAACCACCAAAGCTCAGGGGCAGCATTTCTGCAAAAGTGGTGGTATGTTTCCCTTTATTATGATAGCCGGATATTTCACCCACCTTACGCATCAGTCCGGGTTCAATCGAATTGATGAGCGCTGTTTTGCCTACGCCGGAATGCCCGCTGATCAGGCTGACTTTGTCTTTTAAAAGAGCAACCGCTTCTTCCTTCCCGGCTCCGGTCAGGGCAGAAGTGCGGATACAACTGTATCCCAGAGACGAATAGAGGGTAATCAGTTCATCAAGGCGACTGAGTTCCGGCCCGGTGATCAGGTCACACTTATTGAAAAGGATTGCAGCCGGGATGTGATAGGCTTCGGCTGTAACCAGGAACCGGTCGATAAAACCGGTAGATGTTCTTGGCTTTGACAAGGTTACCATCACCACTGCCTGATCAACATTTGCTGCAATGATGTGCGACTGCTTCGACAAGCGGGTGGCTTTCCGGATTATGAAGTTACGGCGGTCGCTGATGCTTTGTATCAGGCCAACCGGCTGATCCGGCTGCAAAATAAACTTCACTTTGTCACCAACCGCCAGCGGATTGGTTGAGCGAATTCCCATGATCCTGAAATTACCCTTCAGCTTGCATTCTGTCATCATGCCTCCGGGCGACATAACGGTACACCAGCTCCCGGTTGAACGAACAACAATGCCTTCAAGCAGATCCATAGCATCAGATATTATTTAACTTTGTAATATGCACCCTGAATTCACACAGGCAGGAATACCTCCCGCCAGAAAAGAAAACCCATCCCGACCGGCGATGAAGTCAGCCACTCCTGCAAATGAAGTCAATACAGATTCGCTTATAAAACAGCTCTTTTCTGCCTCAAAAAAAGCAGGAAAACCCTGGCCCTTTGCCTTTCAACCCCTTCCGGCCCATAATTCCGGGTTTTATTGAATTGTCCGCGGCAAGCCTCTGATTTCAACAGCTTTTTAAAGATTCGACTGCAAAATAAAGCATAAACATTGCAGGAAGCTAAATTTCTTTATATATTTGTCTCTATTCGGGAATGTTCTGAACCTGCTGCCTGCCCCTAACCCAGATTTTTCACTGATTCTTCAGCCCGTCATCTCCCGATGAAAGTTAATCCAAAGTCCTTTCAAACACCTTTCTATGACCAAATTCTGAAATTATGGAAAGATACTCTACTTTGCTGATTTCGCCATTATTGTTTGTCTGCCTGTTTTTATACCTTAAATACAGGTATCCCAAAGGAGAATTCGGATTGCTGTTCAGGGCATTGTTATACGGGCTTTTCCTGGCTTTACCGCTTATTGCGCTGGATCAGGCCGCACATTATCTCAGGATAGACGGTGCCATGAGTTTACGCAGGATGACTACGTATTCTTTTGTTTTCATCGGCTTTGCCCATGAGTTTTCAAAATTCCTGCCCCTGCATTACGACATCACACGCAGGAAGATCTTTGGCGGTGCTGCGGATGGAATTGTTTATGCCATGGCTATTGCCCTGGGATTGACCACCCTTTTTGCCGCTTATTATACATTTTTTGGCAATCACACCGAAGCAGACTGGTTGTACCTGATCACTATTGGACCAATGAATGCTCTTTTTGCCGTTATTCTGGGATTTTTCACCGGGATGGGGAAAATGCGCAAAAACCGTTTTATCGATTCCATGACCGGGCTGGGGGCCGCCACTTTTTTTCACGGGGTATTCCGGTTCACGCTGCTCAGCAATGATGTCCTTTTCTTTGCTGCTTTTGCGGCGGGCACACTGCTGATTGCAGCCATCCTGATCCACCGGAGCAAATACATCAAACCGGATTCAAAGTAAACGGTAAATCTTTCCCGGAAGACTTTTCACCAATCCCTCAAATTCCAGGTTAAGCAATGCAGCGGCTACCTTGCTGGTTTGCATTCCCGAGTTAATGCAAATCCTGTCGAGGCTGCATTCCCCGTTTTCCTGCAATATTGCCATTACGGCCTCTTCATCTGGCTTTAGCTGAACAAAAAGTTTGCGTTGTGTAACCGATGGCTTTTCCGCCGGTTTGTCCCACCCCATGATGTACATGACATCGGCGGCCGATTGCAGCAGGGCAGCGCGGTTGGTCTTGATCAGGTTGTTGCAGCCTTCCGACATCGGGTCACCGATTCTGCCGGGAACCGCAAACACATCCCGGTTGTATGAATTCGCTATATCCGCTGTAATCAGGGCACCTCCCTTACCGCCTGCCTCAATCACAATGGTGGCATCGGCCAAACCGGCAATTACCCGGTTGCGCCTGGGAAAATTCTCCCGGTCGGGATTGGTACCACTCAGAAACTCTGTAATCAGCCCGCCATGCTCCTGCATACGCTGGGCCAGGATATTATTCTGCGCGGGATAAATCCTGTCGAACCCATGGGCAAGCACGCCAACGGTCCTTAGCCCTTCATCCAGGGCCGATTTATGGGCGCAGGTATCAATTCCGTATGCCAGTCCGCTGACCACCAGTACATCCAGTTCCTTCAGTCCGGCGATCAGCCTGCGGCACATTTCACGCCCGTATTCCGTTGCGCGCCGGGTACCCACCACACTCACAATTCGTGGCGCATTCAGATCGGCATTTCCAAGCGAATAGACCAGCACCGGGCTGTCGGCACAGTGTTTCAGGCGCTCCGGGTAACCTTTCTCAGTAAAAAAGCTTGTGCGGATACTGTATTTCTGCACAAACTCCACCTCTTCACCGGCCCTTTTCAAAACATCGCGATGGCTGAAAATCACCTCAATGGTAGCCTCGCCTATCCCCGGAATTTTCCGCAGAACCTGCCGGTTTTCCCTGAAAACCGCTTCGGGGCTGCCGGTGTACGAAACCAGCTTGCGTGCATTGATATCGCCTATACCCGGAATCAGGGTGAGGGCAATCTGATAAAGGAGTGCTTCAGCTTCCATAAACAGAATCATTGTTGTCCGGGGAAAATATTCTAATTTGACCGGAATGCTTTAAATGTGTAGGTTTCAGAAGATTGTAACAGCATACAACTTACATTTTAAATATTTCGCCAATAAGCGATGCACTGAGCCTGCCGAAGTGGCACTAAGGCATCAGGTTGCACAAAGCCTGTCCCGATTTATCGAAATTTATTTTTTATTATTTAGTGATACTTAGTGTCTTCGTGTCTTTGTGGCAAATTCTTTCTTTATCTTATCCGGGCAATAGTGAAACAGAATAAGTAAAGCGAATTTAAATATTCCTGAAATTACTTCGACACTTCTGCCCGGGGTATTTTTTTCAACAGCTTCCCTTTGCGCCCTTCCGTTCAATAACCTACCTGCGCAGATGAGCGCGGCCAAAGCTCAGCCCCGGCCATACATTTCAGATATTTGCAGGGAATCACGGCCGGATTCCGTGAATAAGGCTCCGGCTTATTATATTTGCATAAAAACCGGAAATGAGCCAGAGGAAGCCCCGTATACTTGTTTGTCCGCTCGACTGGGGCCTTGGCCATGCCACCCGCTGCATCCCGGTAATCAGGAGTCTGATGAAAGCCGGCGCCCTGCCGGTGATCGCAGCCGATGGCCATCAGTTTCAATTGCTCCGCCTCGAATTTCCCGGCGCCGAGTTTGTCAACCTCCGGGGATACCGGGTTCATTACAGTAAAAGAATCCCCGCGGGGATTCAAATACTGCTTCAGACACCCCGCCTGCTTTTCAATGTTTACCGCGAACACCTGAAACTCAAAAAACTGATAACATCCCTGGATGTTGATGCGGTGATTTCCGACAACCGTTACGGTCTGTGGCACCAGCGCACCTGTTCCGTACTGATCACCCATCAGTTGAATATCCTTCCGCCTCCGGCTTTAAGCGTTTTCAAACCATTGGTGCATAAACTTGTCCGGTTTTTTATCCGCCGTTTTCATTTTTGCTGGGTACCTGACCTGGCAACCTCCCCCAACCTCTCAGGGTATCTTTCACATGGTAAGACCCTGCCTGAAAACACAAGCTATATCGGGCTGCTGAGCCGGTTCAACGAGAATCCTGAAAATGAGAAACAAATTAAATTATACGATATTGTGGCCATTGTTTCGGGGCCTGAGCCCCAAAGGAGTATTTTCGAGCAGATTTTGACAGAACAGCTCCCGCCGTCCGGTAAAAAATGTTTGATACTGCGTGGAGTTCCGGGCGATCAGGAGATCATATCCATCAGGAAAAACCTGGATGTGACAAATCATCTGCCGTCAGATATGCTTGGCAAATTGCTCCGAAGCGGCCCCCTGGTGATTTGCAGGGCAGGATATTCAACCCTTATGGAGATTGCAACGATGGCAAACAAGGCCATACTGATTCCCACACCCGGCCAGACCGAGCAGGAGTACCTTGCTGAAACACTTGATAAATCAGGCATTTATGTGGCCTGCAGGCAGGATAATTTAAACCTGAAAACAGCCATTGCAGAAGCGGAGCGGCGACCGGGCCTCAGCATTCAACAGGAAAATCAACTGCTTGAATCAGCAATAAAAGCACTTATGGAAAGTATTGAACTGGGCCCTCCGGCCGGCCTTAGCCGGAATGGAACTCTGTAAATCAAAGCCGCATCCTTTGCCAATTTAATCGTTACATTTGCACTTTAATCCATTTTTATGCTACTCAATCAGATAAGCTGGGACATAAGTCCGGTCATTTTCAGCCTGGGAAGCCTGCATATCAGGTGGTACGGCCTTTTTTTCGCATTATCCTTTTACCTGGGTTACGTCATCCTCGAAAAACAGGTATTCAGGCGTGAGGGCCTGCCCATCGGCCTGCTCGACCGGCTGGCCACATATGTAGTCATAGGCACCGTTGTTGGTGCCCGGCTGGGGCATGTATTTTTCTACGAACCGGCCTCATACCTCCGCGACCCCCTCAGCATACTGAAAATATGGGAAGGCGGGCTGGCCAGCCACGGCGCAGCCATCGGTATATTGCTGGCCTTGTGGATCTTTAAACGCAAGTCGGGCAAAACTTACCTCTGGACCCTCGACAGGCTGGTGATTGTAGTTGCGCTCGGCGGCTTTTTTATCCGCATGGGCAACCTGATGAACAGCGAAATATACGGACACTACACTTCTTTACCATGGGGATTTGTTTTCCTGCGCGACGGAGAAACCGGGCCCAGGCACCCGACACAGATTTATGAGGCGCTTTCATACCTTATCCTGTTCTTCGCCTTGCTGAAGTATTACATCAGCAACTACAAAAAGCTGAAAGAAGGGTTTATCTTCGGGGTCTTCCTCATCGTGCTGTTTGGCGTCCGTTTCCTGATTGAATTTGTAAAGGAGCCGCAGGTCGCCTTTGAACAAACCATGACGCTGAATATGGGTCAATGGTTAAGTATCCCGTTCATACTTGCCGGCGCAGGACTGCTCTGGTATACCAATAAAAAGAAATAAGACCGGTATTAATAGTTCCGGCCGGCAGCGGATGTTGTTAAATCAATGCATCCTTCCGACTCTGCGAATCGTTGCTAACCTGGAAAACCTTAGTTAGATCTTAAGCACCGCTTCAAATCATTCAGCAAAACCCGGAAAAACCTGCATCCTGAATGTGCATTCAGCGGGGAATGAAAACTACTATCTGAATCCGTTATCAAATCAAACGCCGGCTGTGTATACAACCGGCGTTTGAAGATTTCAGAGAAACACAGAAGTCAGTTATTTGAATATTTCCTTCAGGTCATCGGGAATCATCATCTTTGATTTGAACTCTTCCAACAGCGCCTGTTGTCCGTAAGCTTCCGCCCATTCCCACACACGCGACATTACAGCGTATGCCTGCATACTGTCTTCATGGTAATAGGATGCAAATGCAGGTTCCACTGAATTATAATAGTTCAGGTTCTCGATATAGATACCGGCGATGGTGCGGATAAAATCATTGGCTTTTTCAGTGGCACCGGCTTTATAGTAAACTTCGGCCAGCGGCAACATGTAATAGTCAAAAGTGATTTTATTGTTCGGGAATTCAGCCAGGCAACGGTCCGCAACAGCCACGGCCTCGGTATTCTTACCTTTACGCTGCAGCGCCTGTGCCAGGCGCATGTAATTCTGCTTCGGCATCATGGAGTTGCGGTAGCTTTCACGATCCACATAAACCCCCGGCCGGTTCAGGTTACCCCATTTGCATTTATTCATCAGAATGTCATAAGAGGCTTCTGCATCAATACCGCCCAGTCCGGGTACATAATCCTCGGCAGGAACCGGAATAAATTTATAAACGATTCCGGTAAGATGACAGTACTTATCAATGTCAAGCACTTTGCTTACACTTCCGGGGCTTGCAAAGTACAAGGGACGCTCCCAGTTACTGGTAGCCAGGAAGTCCATCAGCATCAGATCGTTCTTATAGAGGTAGTTGCTCTTAACGTCCCATTCAATTACCGGTACAATCCGGTCGGCCATATAGGCAGGAACTACTCCGCTGCTTACCGCCTTTACCGAATCGACCGTTAATTTCAGTTTTTTGGTAGGGAAATAATTGATCCGCTCCCCGCTTTGAAGGGTTACTTTGCTACGGGCCGACTCATCAGCAATAAAACCGATCAGGTCTTTCAGTTCCACCCGGTCAGTAACCTCGCCGCGACTAAAATAAGGCAGAAATTCATTCACCCCTTTATTGTATTGTTCAGGGGTAAGGGTAAAACTGAGTGGTTCTGAGTCGTAGATTTTACGCGCCAGCTGATGTACATACCAGTCGCCGGATGAAAGCATATAATTCACAACACGGATATCTGTACGGATACCTTCCACCTCCTGGGCGTACCACAAAGGAAAAGTATCATTATCGCCATTGGTAATCAGTACAGCGTTGGGCGCACAGGAATTCAGATAGTTCGCGGCAAAATCGCGGGCCGGATATTTACCGGAACGGTCATGGTCATCCCAGTTTTCTACAGCCATGATTCCGGGTACAAGCACCAGGCAAACCGCTGTTATTCCTCCGGCAACCACAAACTGACTTACTTTCAGCCTTTTGGTGACCGCTTCATAGAGTGAGAGTACACCAAGCCCGATCCAGATCGCGAAAGCATAAAACGAGCCCGCATAGGCATAATCCCTTTCCCTCGGTTGAAATGGCGTCTGATTCAGGTAAAGCACAATGGCGATGCCTGTCATAAAAAACA
>Ga0334884_1004594_pt1 | contig 14032 bp, 12 predicted proteins | sample GraSluR1_MG_7_FD_207215 | JGI IMG/M metagenome (GOLD analysis project Ga0334884, IMG submission 207215) | Sludge microbial communities from methane-producing bioreactor in Wageningen University, Netherlands - Granular Sludge_12_05 R1 | ecosystem: Engineered > Bioreactor > Anaerobic >...
ATTTATTTAACATATTCCCTTTTGGATCAGATATTCTGGCATATGATAGGCTAAATATTCTGGCTGTTGGTACTGACAGTGTAGAAAGCGTTGGTAGGGCTGATACAATATTTGTACTGAGTCTATCTCCTAAAACCAAAGACACAATCTTATTTTCTATTCCAAGAGATACAAGGGTAATGATACCTGGAAGGGGAATGGATAAGATAAACCACGCTTTTGCCTATGGAGACATTGAATTATTAGAAGAAACTATTGAAAACTTGATGGGAATCTCGATACATTATTATGGGGTGGTTGATTTTGAAGGTTTTCAATACATAATTGATGCAATAGGTGGGGTTAAAATTGATGTTGAAAAAGATATGTATTATGTAGACCAGGCAGGTTCATTAAAAATCAATTTACATAGCGGAGAGCAAGTTTTAGATGGTAAAAAGGCTTTGGATTACGCAAGGTTTAGATTTGACCCGCTAGGTGATTTGGGAAGAATACAAAGACAACAAAAATTAATTAATGCAGTTATAAATAAAGTAATGAATTTTGATATAATGGTAAAATTGCCGAATATTATTTCAAGTCTTACAGAATACATCAAAACAAATATGAATCCTAATGAGATAATATCTCTGGCAAGAATATTAAAAGATATTGATAGAGATAAGATTTGGGTTGAAACAATAAAAGGAGAACCACAGTATATAGACCGGGTAAGTTATTTGGTTGTGGAGCAAGAGCAAGTTGAAAAACGAGTTAAATATTTAATTGAAAATAAACAAAGAGGCCTAAATGTAGAAGTACTTAATGGAGCCAGAATTCCTGGTATAGCCCGCAGTGTAGCCAGTAAGATGACAGAGCTGGGATTCAATATTGTGAATGTAGATAATGCTGATAGTTTTGACTATCAAAAAACGGTTTTAATTATATATTCAAAAGAAATAGCAATAGATGAATATGTCAAACAATATCTGGGAGACATAGATATAATCAGAAAAGAACAACCACAGAGTGAAGTAGATATGACTATAATAATAGGCAAGAATATGCTATACTAATCCAGTAAAAATCGCGAAAAGATCTAAAAACTATATAAAAAAGATAGAAATAGTTTGTTTTTAGATAAACAAAAAAAGAAGGAGCGGAATATTTGTATAAAAATGTTAAAGAGCTGACATTGTTTTTTGCCAAATTGCTAAATGAAAAAAAAGCCGAAGATACTGTTGTACTTGATATTAAAAAAATATCTTTTATTGCTGATTATTTTATTATTACAACAGCACAGTCTCCCAATCATCTAAAAGCACTTTTCAATATTATTCTGGAAAACATTAAAGATAAAAATATCAATAGAAACATAAAATGCGAAGGAAACCCGCAAACTGGATGGGTATTAATCGACTGCGGTGACGTGGTAATTCATTTATTTTCTGAGACAAAAAGAAATTATTACAATTTAGAATATATTTGGCAAGAAGCAAAAAAAATATCAATATAGTATTTATAGATTATAGATTTATTATCTATAAATCACGTATTAATTTTAATTAATATTGAAATATTATGAAGGGGGTCAATTATGGGGGCTATTAATAAAAATACTGGTCAATGGCTTTTTGGATTGATTATTCTTATTATTGGGGTTATCTTTTTACTGGAAAACATCTTCGGTCTTGAAATATGGGAAAGTGTATGGTTATTTTGGCCTTTCATTTTTATATTATGGGGATTAGTAGAAATATTCCAGAAAAAATCATTTTTTTTCGGAGTTATTTTGTTTGCAATTGGTGCAATATTTGTAGCAAAAAATTTTGAGCTATATATAATTTCCGAATCAATTTGGAATTTTTGGCCAGTCATAATTATTGCTGTAGGAATTGATCAAATATTTAAAAAAGGGGAAACTGCTCATTTTAAAGGAAATACAAAAAATATAAAAGGGAAAAAAGAAGCTATTATTCAAGATGATGAAATTATATAATGTAATAATTATTTTGCAAACAGGTGAAACAGCATGATTGGAACAATTGTTAATAGCGCTGCAATAATTGCAGGTTGCCTTATTGGTTTAATCTTAAAAGGCCGATTTCCTAATAGATTAAGAGTAATACTTTTTCAGGGCATAGGCTTAACTACTTTAATGATCGGGGTACAAATGGTTATTCAAGGTACTAAAGTTTTGCCTATTATATTATCATTGATAGTAGGGGGAATAATTGGAGAGACTATAGATATTGAAAAAAAGCTGGATCAATTAGGCAATAGAATTAAAAGAATGTTTAGTAATCAGCAAGGGAAAGAGAATTTTACTGAGGGATTTATCGCTGCCAGTTTACTCTTTTGTGTTGGTTCGATGGCAGTTATGGGCGCCATTGAAGAAGGAATAAATGGGAATCCGGGTATTTTATTAGCAAAATCTGCATTGGATGGAGTATCATCAATTATTTTTGCGGCCTCGTTGGGTATAGGAGTTTTATTTTCTGCTATTCCAGTTTTTGTTTATCAGGGCACAATTACACAGATTGCTCATTTAATTAAAAATTACATTACCGGTGATATGATTAATGAAATGACTGCTGTTGGAGGAATATTGATTATCGGTTTGTCTTTAGGTATTTTAGAAATAAAAAAATTAAAAGTGGCAAACATGTTACCATCATTAATAGTTATACTTATTTTTACATCTATAAAAATATAAAATTAAAAGAAAAAAAGCACGAAAAAAGTTATTATTTTTCGAAAAGTTTCAAACAAAACAAAGGAAAAACATATGAAGGAGAATCAGAATGGCGAATTATGAATCATTGTCTTACTTGAAAGAATTAAAAAAAGAAAATCTAAAAAACAAAAAAGTAATGGTTAGAGTAGATTTCAATGTTCCACTAGATGAAAACTTACTGGTTAGTGACGATACTAGAATTATTAAAGCCCTTGATACTATAAAGTTTCTTTTATCCTCAGATTGCACCTTAATTCTAATGAGTCATTTAGGAAGACCGAAAGGAAAAGTTGTAGATAAGATGAGACTAAATCCTGTAGGTGAATATTTAGCAAAACTATTAAACAGGAAAGTTGTCACACTTGATGATTGCGTTGGAGATGAGGTAAAAAATGCTGTCTCAACATCAAAACCGGGGGATATATTTTTATTGGAAAATTTAAGATTTCACGAAGAAGAAGAAAAAAATGATATTAATTTTGCAAAAAAACTTGCATCAATAGCTGATATTTATGTGAATGATGCCTTTGGTGCTGCTCATAGGGCCCATGCATCAACTGTTGGTGTTACCAGGTATTTACCATCTTATGCAGGTTTTTTAATGGAAAAAGAGGTGCTCTTTTTAAGTAAATTGCTTACAAGCCCTGAAAAACCCTTTGTCTCCATAATTGGAGGCGCAAAAGTTTCTGGCAAAATCGAGATATTGGAAAGGTTAGTAAAAGTGTGTGATGTTTTATTAATTGGAGGAGGAATGGCTTATACCTTTCTTTCTGCCAGGGGTTATAATGTAGGAAGGTCAATTTTAGAAAAGGACCTGATTGATTATGTGAAGAAGATAGAAAAAGAAGCAAAAAAAGAAAATACCGAAATTGTAGTTCCTGTAGATTCAATAGTAACAAAAGAATTTAAAGAAGATGCAAAATTCCTTGATTTGCCTATAGATAAAATAGAATCTGATATGATAGGAATGGATATTGGTGAATCTACTGTTAAAATATTTGAACAAAAAATCGATAATGCGAAAACTATATTCTGGAATGGCCCTTTAGGAGTTTTTGAAATGGAGAGATTCTCCAGGGGAACAAATCAAATTGCCAAAAAAATAGCAAACCTTGGAAATAGTGTTTTTTCAGTTGTTGGAGGGGGAGACTCTATAGCGGCTATTAACAAAATAGGGTTGGCTGATAGAATTTCTCATATATCAACTGGTGGGGGTGCTTCCCTGGAATATTTGGGAGGGAAAATACTTCCCGGATTAGTCGCTCTAGAGAAATAGGACTGGATATATAAAATTATAAGTATAATAGTCATAAAAATATAAAATAATCTGAATTTAAAAACCAATAATGGATAGACAATATTGTCTATCCATTATTGGTTTAAAGAAGTAGTATATATTTAATTGTGCACATTTTAATTAAAAAATATTTAAAAGACAATATTTTAGATTAAAATAATAGTGGTTGTTGACAAAAAATATTTATATTGTATAATTTAAATACCCTAGGGGGGTATATAAATATTATGTCGAAATTTGAAAATATCGATGAAATTAATAAAATAAAAATATTGCAGCGATTAAAAAGAATAGAAGGACAGATTAGAGGTATTCAGGGTATGATACTTGGTAATCGATCTTGTGAAGAAATCTTGATGCAAGTATCTGCAGTTAAGTCTGCACTAAGCCGGGTAAATAAACTAATTTTAGAGGAAAAAGTAAATTCATGCTTTAATTGCACAGAAGAATTTTATCTTCCTCAAAGCGCTCTAGACGAAATTATAGAGCTAATTAATAGATTTGCAAGATAGATTGACATAGTTTTATTTAATGTCCTATAATTGGGCGGAAGAAATGCCTGGAAAGAAGGTTAAAGTTATGTTATGTCAAATGTGTAAAAAAAATGAAGCGACTATAAAAATAGTGAAGGTTGTTGGTTTGGGGAAAACAGAACTAAGCGTATGCAGTGCGTGTGCTAACTATCTTTTAGGCAACACTATATCGTCAATTTCTTTTACCCAAAATAATATCAATGAAATATTGGGCAATTTGCTGAATGCCTTCTATAAGTATAGTGAAGAAGATAATTTAAATTCTTCCAAAGTTGATATGAAATGCCCTAACTGTGGTTTAACATATAGCGAATTTGTAAAAGATGGCAAGCTTGGCTGCAGTCAGTGCTATGAAATATTTAAAAAGCAAATAAAGCCACTTTTAGAACGACTGCATGGTTACAGTGAACATTCCGGGAAAATACCTTATGCAATAAGACTTCGTAATAATAGAATACAGCAGATAAAAAAAATAAAGGACGAATTAAAAGAAGCAGTGTCTAAAGAGGAATATGAGAAAGCTGCCCAATTGAGAGATCAAATTATTGAGGAAGAAAAAAAAGTTGGAATCAAAGGAAATGAATAGTAGTAATAATAATACTGATAAATATATTAAGCAACTAAGAGATACAACATCGCATTGGGTTAAGGATTATGGCCCACAAAATCATATAGTTGTAAGCTCAAGGATAAGATTAGCGAGAAATATTAAAAATATACCATTTCCCTATAAGGCTAGTGAGAAACAATTAAAAATGGTTTTAAGCCAAATTGAAAGAATGTTAAAAGAGAATGATTATTTTGTAAATTTTAAGATAATTAAACTTAATGATTTATCATCAATACAGAGAAGCTTCTTAATTGAAAAGAGATTAATAAGCATTGCCCTGGCATCATTTAGTAGATCTTATAGTGCTTTTATTTATAACGCTGATGAAGTTATCAGTATTATGATAAATGAGGAAGACCATTTTAGATTACAATGTATGTTGCCAGGTTTTCAGTTGAAAAAAGTTTGGGAGCTAATTAATAAGTATGATAATAATATAGAAAAAGAAATTGAATATGCCTTTGATAGCACTAAAGGATTTCTTACCTGTTGTCCAACTAATGTTGGTACCGGGTTAAGAGTATCTGTTATGCTTCATCTCCCGGCATTGATTATTTTAAACCGCTTAAACGAGCTCTTAAATGCTATATCAAAAAAAGGATATGCAGTAAGAGGCTTTTACGGCGAAGGCACTGACTTTCAGGGGAACCTGTTTCAGATATCAAACCAGACTACACTAGGTTTAAGGGAAATAGAAATTATCGATAATCTTGAGAGTATTGTGGAAAAATTGATTATTAAGGAACAAGAAGCAAGAGAAGAGCTTATGGTCAAAGCAAAGAAAAAAATTGAAGATCAGGTTATGCGTTCATATGGAATCTTAACAAATGCCAGCATTATATCAACCGCAGAAGCGGTAAATTTGTTGTCTAATATAAGATTCGGGATTGAAATGGGAATATTTATCAAAATAGGATATGAAACAATTAACCACTTAATGTCCATAATACAGCCTGGATATCTTCAGGTAATAAAAGGTAGAAAAATGGATCAGATGCAAAGAGGAGAGGCAAGAGCAGAGCTTATTAAGGAATTGTTGATTTGAGATAAATATAAAAGTACTGAAACTAGATTTTTTTACTGAACCTTCAGGCAGCTATAAGAAGAAGACATATTTATTAAGATTTCTAAGAATAATCTAATAGGGAAGGATTGGAAGAATATAAAATGTTTAAAAGGTATACGGAAAAAGTAAGAAAAGTTATTATGATGGCACAGGAAGAAGCCGTCAATCTTAACCATAACTATATTGGAACTGAGCATATTTTGGTAGGGTTAGTAAAAGAAAATGAAGGACTTGCCGGGAAGGTACTACGAGATGTTGGTGTGGAACCTGAGAAAGTTATCGAAGAAATTGAAAAAATCGTAGGAAAAGGTGAATACCAGGAGGTTAGTGAAATAACTTTTACACCCAGGGCAAAAAAAGTCTTAGAATTGGCATCTCAGGAAGCTAGTCAGTTGGGGCAAAACTATATTGGAACTGAACATATATTATTGGGATTAATCAAAGAAGGAAGTGGAGTAGCTACTAGAATATTAAGTGAAATGGGTGTTGATCTTGATAGTATTTATTCCCAGGTAATGAAAGTGCTGATGGAAAGCGGGCAATCAGAAACAACCGCTACTGGAAGCAGTATTCGAAAAGACAGTAAAGTGCCTACTCTAGATGAATTTGGACGAGACTTAACAGAACTTGCCAGAGAAGATAAATTAGACCCAGTAGTAGGTAGAAACAATGAAATTCAGAGGGTACTGCAAATATTAAGTCGCAGAAAGAAAAACAATCCTTGTTTAATCGGAGAAGCAGGAGTTGGGAAAACTGCAATTGTAGAGGGATTGGCACAAAAGATTGCCAGCCATGATGTGCCGGAAATACTAAAAGGTAAAAGAATTATCAGCCTGGATCTAGCCCTAATAGTTGCCGGGACTAAATATAGAGGAGAATTTGAAAAAAGATTAAAGAAAATTGTGAAAGAAGTACAAAATTCAAATGATGTCATTCTGTTTATTGATGAATTTCATACATTGGTTGGAGCTGGAGCTGCTGAGGGAGCTATAGATGCATCGAATATATTAAAACCAGCCCTGGCTAGAGGAGAAATACAGGCAATTGGTGCCACAACTACTGATGAATACAGAAAATATATTGAAAAAGATAAAGCACTGGAAAGACGCTTTCAACCAATATATGTATTAGAGCCATCTATTGATGAAGCTATCCAGATTTTGTCAGGATTGCGTGATAAATATGAAGCCCATCACAAGCTTACTATTACTGACCAGTCTTTATTATCTGCAGTAAAACTGGCTGCTAGATATGTATCCGGGAGATTTTTACCTGATAAAGCTATTGATGTTATTGATGAAGCCTGTTCAAGGGTTAAATTAAAAAACACAGTTTATCCTCCTGATGTGAAAGAAGTAGAAAATGAATTATTAAAGATAAGAAAAGAAAAAGAATCTGCGGTAAAGTTACAGGAATTTGAGAAAGCTGCAAAGTTAAGAGACAAAGAAAGAAAGTGCACAGAACGCTATAACGAAATAAAGAAAGAATGGGAAACAGGTAGAACTAAAGACAAAATTGAAGTTACAGTGGAAGATGTAGCAGAAGTAGTTTCAAGCTGGAGCGGAGTCCCGGTATATTCACTTAAAGAAGAAGAGGCTAAAAAACTCATACGAATGGAAGAAGAGCTACATAAGAGGATTGTTGGTCAAGATGAAGCAATAAATGCGATATCAAAGGCGGTACGCAGAGCACGAGCGGGAATGAAAGACCCAAAAAGACCGATTGGTTCCTTTATTTTTCTTGGCCCCACCGGAGTTGGGAAAACAGAGCTAGCAAGAAGTCTGGCAGAGTTCCTATTTGGGGATGAAAATGCTATGATTAGTTTGGATATGTCTGAATATATGGAAAAATTTGCAGTTTCTCGTTTAGTAGGAGCTCCTCCTGGCTATGTTGGATATGAAGAAGGCGGACAGCTAACTGAAAAAGTAAGAAGAAGGCCTTATTCTGTAGTTTTGCTTGATGAGATAGAAAAAGCTCATCCTGATGTATTTAATATACTTCTTCAGATATTCGAAGACGGTAGATTAACTGATGCCCAGGGTAGAGTCATAGATTTCAAGAATACAGTAATTATCATGACCTCAAATGTAGGAGCAACCTTGATTAAAAAAGGAAAATCATTAGGGTTCAGGAGTGCTAATGAACCAGAACAGATGTCTTATAAGGATATTAAAGAAAGTGTAATGGGGGAACTGAACAAGACCTTTAGGCCGGAATTCCTTAATCGTATTGATGAAGTTATTGTATTTAAGAGCTTGACAGAAAACGATATAAAACAAATTTCTGATTTATTGCTGGGAGAAGTAAGCGAATTACTAAAAGAGCAAAAAATGACAATAAATATTAAGAAAAGTGCAAAAGATATTTTAGCGAAAGAGGGATACGATCCTAACTTTGGGGCAAGGCCTTTAAGAAGGACAATTGAAAGGCTGGTAGAGAATCCTATTTCTGAAAAAATACTTGCTGGTGATTTCAAAGAAAATGACCATATTCTTGTAAAAGGTAAAAAAGGAAAGGTTGTCTTTGAAAAAAGCAAAGATAAGACTGATAAGAAAAACGAAAAAAAAGATAATAGCAAATAACAAAAAAGCAATAAATTATTAAAAGCATATGAAAAAAAACATTAAAGAAATTTTTAGATGTACCAATTGCAATTATGAAACCCCACAATGGCTGGGGCGCTGCCCAAGCTGTGGGGCTTGGAATTCCTTTGCCAGTTTTGAAAGAGCTGAAAAAAAACATACAATTAGTAATGAAAATAACTTAGCCCAGCCCATTGATTGTTATAAATTTAGTGATGAAGTACAAAGATATGATTCAGGAATTATAGAACTGGATAGAGTTTTAGGAGGTGGAATAGTATTAGGTTCTCTGGTGCTTATTGGGGGTGAGCCTGGTATTGGAAAATCTACACTGGTTTTGCAGGCTGCAAATAATTTTTCTAAAAACGTTGGAAGATCTTTATATATAACAGCAGAGGAATCAATTAGACAAATAAACATGAGGGCAAAGCGATTATCTGTGAATTCACAGGAATTGTATTTGCTTTCAGAAACGGATTTAGGAAGAATAGTTGAGCAAATACTTTATATTAAACCGAAAATTGCTATCATAGATTCTATTCAGATTATCAATGATAGTTCAGTGCTATCTTCACCAGGTAGCGTTAACCAGGTAAAAAGCTGTACTTCAAAATTAATGGAAATAGCTAAAAAAAACAATATTGCGATGATTATTATAGGACATGTAACTAAGGGAGGTGCAATTGCAGGACCAAAAATATTGGAACATATGGTAGATACAGTACTATATCTGGAAGGTGAAAGATTTCATTCATTCAGGTTGTTAAGAGGTATAAAAAATCGTTTTGGAACAACTAATGAATTAGGAATTTTTCAGATGAAGAACGAAGGATTGGAAGAGGTTAAAAATCCCTCAAAGATGTTGTTATCTTCCAGAAGCCAATCTATCCCAGGGACCGTTACTACAGTGACATTTGAAGGAAGCCGTCCATTGGCGGTAGAGATTGAGGCATTGGTAAATTCATCATTCTTATCTAACCCCAAAAGAATAACTACAGGAGTCGATTATAATAGAGTGTCTTTAATTATTGCGGTTTTGGAAAATAGATTAGGATTGCAATTTCAATATAAGGATATTTATGTAAATGCCGCAGGCGGGATTAAAATCAGTGAGCCGGCAATCGATCTAGGTATAGCTTTAGCTATTATTAGCAGCCATAAAAATATTGCGATTGAAATGGATACAGTAGCTTTTGGAGAGTTAGGTTTAACCGGAGAATTGAGGGCTGTTGGCATGGTTGAAAAGAGAATAATGGAAGCAAAAAAAATTGGTTACAAAAAAGTTATTATGCCTTTAGAAAATGCCAGACAAATACCTCCTTTGCTCGCTGATAAAATAGAGATTATAGGTATTTATAATGTAAAAGAGTTACTAGATATAATAATGCTTGTCAAATAAATTATAATAATGATTTATTAAAAAGATAAAAATAGTATTTTTGTATATTTTTGACACTAATTTTAGCAAATGATATAATTTAATTGCTTTTTCACTGTTTATTGACTATTTTATCATTATAAAAAGGCGGTGATTGAAAAATTAAATAAAAGCTAAATATATACTAATAAAAAATTGAATAGAGGAGGTATCTATTTTGTCAGGATTGTTAAGAAAGATTTTCTGTATTATTTGTATTCTGGCAGGTGGCTTAATTGGTTATGAAATGATTCCTGGCATCAAAGCCGTAACAAACATAGAGTTCTTAATTAATCAAAAATGGTTATTATACATTTTATCATTTATTATAGGAAGTTTTTTTGGATTTATAATATTTATACTAAGTAATAAAAAATTAAGCTCTCTAGGCGAAAGATTCATAACCTTTTTTTTAAAAATCCCTACCCAGAATATACTTTCGGGTGTTATAGGTTTGATTGTTGGTTTGATTATTGCGAATTTGTTGGCCTATTCACTGTCCTTTATTCCCTTTGTCGGAAATTATTTACCCATAATACTGAATATAACCCTTGGCTTGCTAGGAATAACTGTAGGTTTAAACAAAAGAGAAGAAAGTGTTAATTTTTATAAAAAAAGCATAGGAAGGTTTAAAAAGAGAGATAGAGCAGTATCACAATATCAACCGAAAATCTTAGATACAAGCGTTATTATTGATGGCAGGGTTGCAGATATTTGCCAGACAGATTTTCTAGAAGGCGAATTAATTATTCCAAGATTTGTGCTAAATGAATTACAGGCTATCGCCGATTCATCGGAACCATTAAAAAGAAATAGAGGCAGGAGAGGTCTTGATGTATTAAATAAAATAAATAAGATCCACACTAATAAAATAAAGATAATCAGTCAAGATTATCATGATTTAAAAAGTGTTGATACAAAATTAATTAGACTTGCAAAAGACCTTGATGCAAAAGTGTTAACAAATGATTATAATTTAAACAAGCTAGCCCAATTAGAAAATGTGTCAGTCTTGAATATTAATGATCTTTCCAATGCATTAAAATCAGTTATTTTGCCTGGTGAAGAATTAATAACGCAAATAATAAAAGAAGGGAAAGAATCAGGACAAGGGGTTGCCTATTTAGATGACGGGACAATGATTGTGGTAGAAAATGGTGTTAAAAATATTGGAGATAAGGTTAAAGTAATAGTAACCAGTATATTACAAACACCTGCAGGTAGAATGATATTTGGCAGGGTCAAAGAAAAAATAATGACAAAAAAACATTATAATTCAAATGAAAACAATAAACAGTTTTATAATAAAAAGAATCGCTAAAAAAGTAAAAATATTTCATGAAAATAGAAATGGGGAGATTTGATTGGTCTTAAAATTACATAATACTTTAAGTGGCAAGAAAGAAGAATTTGTTCCTTTAAAAGAGGGGCAGGTTGGCATGTATGTATGTGGTCCTACGGTTTATGATTATTTTCATATTGGAAATGCCCGGCCCTTTTTAATATTCGAAGTTTTAAGAAGATATTTAAAATATAAGGAATATAAAGTAAAATATGTTTCTAATTTTACTGACATTGACGATAAGGTTATTAAAAAGGCCAATGAACTTGAAATGGAATTTTCAGTAGTTGCAGAGCGATTTATAAAAGAATATTTTCAGGATGCTGATTGTCTGAACATTGGTAGGGCTGATGTTTATCCACGTGCCACAGATCATATAGTTGACATAATTGATTTCATCCAGGAATTAGCAAAAAAAGGCTATGCGTATTCTGTCGACGGAGATGTGTTTTTTGATGTCAGCCGTTTTAAGGAATACGGAAAGTTATCGAAACAAAATCTAGATGAAATTAGAGCCGGAGAAAGAATAGAGGTAGATGTTCGCAAAAAAAATCCCTTTGATTTTGTTTTGTGGAAAGAAGCAAAAAAAGGTGAACCATGCTGGGAAAGTCCCTGGGGGAAAGGTAGGCCTGGCTGGCATATTGAATGTTCGGTAATGTCCCGTAAATACCTGGGAGAAAGTTTTGATATACATGCAGGTGGTGCTGATTTGATATTTCCACACCATGAAAATGAAATTGCCCAAAGTGAGGCTTTAACAGGAAAAATATTTGCAAAATATTGGTTACATAATGGGTACTTAAAAATAGATAATAAAAAAATGTCTAAATCCCTTGGTAATATTTTAAAAATAAGAGAACTCTGCCAAAAATATGATGGTTCAGTTATCAGGCATTTTTTGCTTTCTGCGCATTATAGAACTCCTTTAAATTTTTCAGAAGAACAAATTGAACAATCAAAAAACAGTCTGGAAACATTAACAAATATCATCTATAATATACAATTTTTAAAAAAACAGGGACAATTAAGTGAAAAAGTTAATTCCGAGGGCAAAGCCTTATTAAATATTAAAACAAAAATGGAAAAAAAATTTATAGAAGCAATGGATGATGATTTAAATACTCCTGTAGCACTAAGCACTTTGTTTGTACTTGCCAAGAATGTTAATAAATATATGAATAATGAAAGAATTAAAAATATTAATGTCCTGGATGAGATTTTAGGATTTTATGATAAATATGGTTCTCAGATTCTTGGATTTGAAAGCATAACAAAAAAAGAAGAAGACAGGAAAATAAAAAATAAAGATATTGAAGAATTGATTAATAATAGAGAAATTGCAAGAAAAAATAAAGATTGGAAAACTGCTGACATGATACGCCATGAATTAAAAAAAATAGGTGTTGTTTTAGAGGATACTGCAGAAGGAGTGCGTTGGAAAAAGGCTTGACTATCCTTAAAATGGTAGTCTATAATTGAATAAAATTTTCTAGATTGAACATCCTTCAAAGCAAATAAAAAATTGCTTAACTCCCTTAAAAATTATTATTAGAGGTAAGCAAATGAGCGTTTCTGTTAAAGAAGATTTTAATGCATTTCGTAAATACGATGACCACATATTGCTGGATAAAGCCAATTCTGGTAATTATTTAGCAGAAGAATATATTATTAATAAATATAAAAAAATGGTAAAAATGAAGGCAAGAGCTTACTTTTTAGTTGGTGCTGATAAGGAAGATCTAATCCAGGAAGGTATGATTGGTTTATACAAAGCTGTCAGAAGTTATGATACCTTAAAAATGCCTTCTTTTAAAATGTTTGCAGAAATATGTGTAAATCGACAAATTATAACTGCTATAAAAATGGCCTCCAGGAAAAAACACAAGCCATTAAATTTGTCCATATCACTAAATCAACCTATCTGTTATAATGATTCTGATAGAACGCTATTAGATCTTGTCAATGATATGAATATTAGTGACCCAATGTCTCTTTTTATAACTCAAGAAAAATCTAAAGAGATAAAAATAAAATTAAAGGAATTATTGTCTAAATTAGAAATAAAAGTATTAGAATCATATCTTGAAGGCAAGACATATAAGGAAATTGCTTCTGATATTAACAAAAGTGTTAAGTCCATTGACAATGCTATACAAAGAATTAAGACAAAATTAGAATTTAATAATAAATTAAATTGACTCTAACAAAAAAAACAATTATAATGTTGAATGTTGCCGGTGTAGCTCAGCTGGTAGAGCAGCTGATTTGTAATCAGCAGGTCATCCGTTCGAATCGGATCATCGGCTCCATTAGTAACGAAAAAATATAAATTGAGCTTTATCGGGGAGGTACCAAAGTGGTCAAATGGAGCGGACTGTAGATCCGTTGGCTGAACGCCTTCGAAGGTTCGAATCCTTCCCTCCCCACCATATTTGCCCGCGTAGCTCAGTAGGTTAGAGCGCATCCTTG
>Ga0334884_1004598_pt1 | contig 14016 bp, 8 predicted proteins | sample GraSluR1_MG_7_FD_207215 | JGI IMG/M metagenome (GOLD analysis project Ga0334884, IMG submission 207215) | Sludge microbial communities from methane-producing bioreactor in Wageningen University, Netherlands - Granular Sludge_12_05 R1 | ecosystem: Engineered > Bioreactor > Anaerobic > Unclassified...
AATAAAGCTTTCTTTTTCTCTTTTGATTTCTAAAGTATTATTATTAAAAGTAATTTGATAATTCTTGATGTTTTTTACCCCTTTTGGAACAATAGAAATCATCTCTTCATCAGTTGAACTGATTTGTACTTCCTCATTTAACAACTCAATAGAGACATCATAGTTTTCTAAAGGTAAAAAACTTATTCTTCCTTCATTAATTTCTTTTGAATCTTTAAAGACATCTAATTCTGAAACAATTTTTTCGACATTTCCAAACTTAGACTCTAGTTCACTTTCTTTCAATCCATTACTTATTGCTTCTTCTACCATTTCTTCATAATCTCTAATAATTTCTTCAATTTCAACTGCACTTAAACTGGTTTTACTCAATTCTTTCTTTAAATTTTCGATAAATTTCATTTTCATCTATTCCTTTCTTATTCAATATTTCATAAACTCCACCAATAAACCGATCCCACTCATCTCGCAATTTGAAATAGTAAAGATAGCCTTTTTTGGTTATTCGATAATACTTTCTTGGTGCCCCTTGATTTGATTCTTGAAGATATGTAGTAAAATATCCTTCATTTGTCAAACGTCTCAAGATTGGATATATAGTATTATCGTTAACATTAATATGATTAGCTAGACTATCGATTATCAAATACCCATACTTATCTTCAAGCAATAACTCCTTCAAAACGCATAGTTCAATGATACCTTTTTTAAACTGTGAATTCATAAGAACCTCCTTTCTCGATTATAACACACTATTGTGTATTGCACAATACATAAAAATAAAAAAAGGGATCTAAGTCCCTTTAGATATTAGTCTTCATACATCTTTTCGTAATCATCCATATACTCATTATACTCTTCATCATCAAAATCTTCTTCATCTATTTCATAAGTATAATCTTCTTCTTCGTCTTCTTCAAAGTCTTCATCTTCTTCTTCAAATTCTTCAAACAGACTATCTTCATCTGAGAAATCTTCAGCAAATTCATCTTCTATATCATCTTCTAAATCATCGGAATCATCTTCTATATCGTCATCATCGTAATCTTTTTCGTAGATGCTTTCATCTTCTTCATCTTCATCTACTTCTTCGTCTTCATCCTCATCAACATCTTCATCTTCATCTTCCAAATCATCATACTGACTCAGTTCTTCTTCATAATCTTGGTACTCATCATAATAAGCTCCATCTTTATCCCATAGATCGATTGCTTGACGTCCCTTGATATCCCACTCATCATCTCCGACATATATGAACTTTGCCGAAAGGATGAAATCAGCATACACTTTAGAAATATAATCCATTTTCTGTTCATCGGACATTTCTTTTTCTTGGCAAATTCGCTCATAAATATCCATGAAAGTCATAGCTTTTTCATTTTCTTTAAGTATTAGGTGTGCTAATTCCATGATTGACATGTTTTTTCTATCTGTCATCTATATCCATCCAATCTTTTTATTTCTTTTTTATGCTTTACATATTATATAGCAAAGTAAAAAATAATACAAGTACGAAATTCTAAAAGTTTTTTTTAACTTAATCTAACTCATCACTGTGATAAGAAAAATGCTTATTTATCACATTTACAGCCATATTATTGCAATGATCTCCAATTCTTTCAATATTAGAAAGGATATCAACATAAAAGCCAGCTTCATTTTCAGAACAACTTCTATCATTTATTCTGTTGATATGATTCTTACGGTATTCCTTAACAAGATTATCAAGATTATCCTCTTCCTTATTGATTTCATAAGCTAAACTAATATTCTTGTTAAAATAGGCATTAAGTGATCTTTCCAACTGAATCCTGATGATTTCAAATAGTTTAATCAATTCTTTTCTTGACTCAATATGACAGGTAATTCTCTTTTCATTACGTTCGACAAAAAACTCAATAATATTTAGCAAGTGGTCACCAACTCGCTCTAAGTCAGTAATGGTATCAATATGCTTAGCTACAGTTGTAATCTGTGATTCACTTAAATCGTTTGCTCCAATATCAACTAGGTAGTTATGTATTTTATCATCCATTGAGTCAAGCATTTCTTCACATTGATTACCTAACTCAATCGCTTTTGTATCATTTTCAATAGCATAATTATAAGTAAATTCCAACATACCTTTAGCAACATTGCCCATATTAACCATTGCCTTCTTAACATTTTCCAATGCTAAATCTGGTGATGACTTCAACAAAAGTTTATCTAAAACAATATCATCAATCTCGATTTCATCTTTTGCTGGAATTATTTTTGCAACAAGCCAAACCATTTGCTTAATAAACCAATACAAAATGATTACATTGATAAGATTGAATGTGACATGAGACAATGAAATAGTCAATCTATTTGTCAAGAAATCATCTCCAACAATGGCTTGTGATAGAAATGTAATTAAACTAGTATAAGGTTTTAATAATATCAAAAATATTATGGTTCCAATTGCATTGAACATCACATGTACCAATGCGGTTCTTTTTGCGCTTGAACTCCCTCCTACTGAAGCCATAATTGAAGTAACAGTTGTCCCTATGTTATCACCAAGAACAATAGCTATAGCTCCTATTAAAGGCACTCCGCCAGTAGAGTAAAGTTGTTGTAAAATACCAATGGTTGCTGATGATGATTGAATTATCGCCGTAGTTACAACACCAACTATCATACCTAAAATCGGTTTATCACCAACGCTTTGCAATAGATTAGCAAAACCCTCTAGTTTAACTAATTGTTTTAAAGCACCTCCCATGGTATCAAGTCCGAAGAAGAGCATTCCAAAGCCAAACAATACCCGGCCAAAATTCTGGATTTTCTTCTTTTTAAAAAAGAAAATAAAAAACGTTCCAACAAACATGATTGGGAAAGAATATGAGCCAATGTTCAAACTGATCAATACCGAAGTGAATGTAGTACCGATATTGGCGCCAAATATTACTCCAACCGCTTGTGGGAGCGTCATTAAACCTGCTCTGACAAGCCCAACAACTAAAGCACTTGTCGCAGAAGATGATTGAATTAAAGCTGTTAATAAAATACCGACAAAAATACCTTTAAGTGGTGTGTTGGTAGTTTTTTCCAAAAAGAGACGGAGTTTTGAACCCGCTAACTTTTTTAAAGAATCACTCATAAGATTTATTCCATAGAGGAAAATACCTAATCCTCCTACAATAGCAAAGGATGTTAGTTTCCAATCAATAACAGTAAAAAATAAATTCGGCATGCTATACCCCTTAAAGAATAGATTTAAACCGAATTTATTATATCAAATCACAATAAAATTACAAGCAAAAAATTACTTATTCAAACTCTGTTTGTACTCCTTAACCAAATCATTGGCATCTGCTAACATCTCATCTGTTCTATCCCAAGTTCCCAAATTAGCTCCACAAGCCAAAGAATGCCCTCCGCCATCATACTTGTTTGCTAGTTTATCAATGGCAGGTCCTTTTGATCTTAATCTCGCTCTTACCACACCACCTTCATACTCAGCAAATAATATCCAAACTGGGCAATCTTCCAAAGTTGATAACTCATTTACTAATGAGGTTGCCTCTTCAAGAGAAACATCAAATTTATCGATGACTTCTGGAGTTAACTTAACATATGCAACTCCATCTTGAGTCTTTTCAAAATTGAGCAAAACATAGCCTTGCAGTTTCATCAAATTCTCCGATTTTAAGCTTAATCTAGTAAGAACATCAACAAAATCCAACCCATAATCCAATAGATGAGCTACGGCTTTAAAGGTATCTGCGGTTACAGATCTAAAACGAAACCTTCCTGTATCAGTCACTATTCCCGTATAAAGAGCAACAGCAGCTTCCATATTCATCTTGAGTTCTTCTTGAAACATTATATAAAACTCCAAAATAATCTGAGCAGTTGCTGGTCTTGTTGTATCAACATAGATCAAATCTCCATAATCTTCAACTGGAATATGATGATCGATTTTAATAACGCTTTTAGCCTTGTTAAATCTTTGATCACTTACTCTTGAGGCAGAAGCTGTATCAACAACAATAGATAAAGCATCTTGAAAAAGTTCATCTTCGATGATATCTGTCGTTCCGATGAAATCTACGTATTCTGCCTTTTCTCCAACAACATAGACTTCTTTATCTGGAAATGATTCTTTTATAATGTGTTTAAGACCAAACCCTGCTCCGTAGCAGTCACCATCAGGTCTAATATGCATATGGATGATTATTCTATTATTTTCTTTTATTTTATCCAATATTTGCCTTAGCATGACATTTCCTCCTGTCAATCAATCAACTTATTTAAATCGTTGATTATACTATCTACTTCATCCCAGGTATCGACCGTACATCCACAAGCTAAAAGATGACCGCCTCCACCATATTTCTTTGCTATTTCCAAAACAGGGTAAATTCTAGATCTTATTTCGCAAAAGATTTTACCACTTGCTTGATCAAAAGTGAAATTAGCCCATATTGGGATTTCTTTAATCCCCGCCATTTGTGATATCAACGCTCTAGAGACATAAAATGCATCTAAATTATGTTCATCTAAAAAATCTTGTGTATTTTTTCGGTATGCTACATTTTTTTTGCTTATTTCTATTGTTGAGAAGAAGATATTTTTTATTCTTTTGCTGCTAAGTGATTCTAGATAAATCAAATCATGAATCTCTTGAGTATTGATGTTGCTTTCCATCAATTTTGAAACAGTCATAAAAGTTTTAGATGTTGTCGAACTATAAAGAAACCTTCCTGTATCTCCAATGATTCCCATATAGAGAGCTCTAGCACTTTCTTTTACAATCTCTATTCCTAAAGATATTAAAAAATTAGCCACCATCTCAGCTGTTGAAGATGCTTCAATATCTCTAATATAGTAATTGTAATCAATGTCAGGTAGATTTCTATGATGATCAAATAAAACCAATTTATGAAAATTTTGATAATCTATCTCATTTAACATCTGTTTTGCAACAGTATCAAGAATAATTACCAAAGATTTTTGTCTTTTTTCAACTGAAACCTCATCGAAATTCTTAAAAAAGTTTTGATTATTACTGTCCCCAACAACATAGATATTTTTTTCAGGATATCTATTCTTCAACGCATAGTAAAAACCAAATTGAGAGCCATAGGCATCTAAATCAGGGTTTTTATGCCTTGCAATTACAATCGAATCGTATGCTTCAATCAAACTAAAAACTTCTCTTTCCATCAGCCTTCCTCCTTTATTACTTAACAATTAATTATATCATATTTACTTATAAAATACTATTTAGATATCTCACTTAATCTTACAATTTATTCCTTTATAAACCAGGTAGGGTGTGATATAATAATTAAGCAAAATCATGACAAGGTAGGTTTTATAAATGCTTCAAAATATAAGAAAAATTGTAATATTCGCTTTAATGTTACTTGTAGGTACACTCTTTTGGGGTTGTGACCTCGCTTTTCAAACTACGGGTTTATCTACCACTAGTTCTAAAAGCACATCCACAAGTGAAGTTAACTCAAATACCACTACTTCTTCTTTTGATAATACAGAAACTCAAACTGAAAATTCAACTACAAGTATTACTTCTACAGAGAATACCACCACAGATACTAGTTCAACAACAGAACTTTCAACTACGACTGTTTCTTCTAGCACTACAACTGAAGATATCACAACTTCTACAACAATAACAACTACCACTGCTAGTACTACCACTAACACTACTACTACAACTATCACTAATACTACTTCATCTATAATAACAACTTATCCCTCCACGACTTTCCAAGAAACTTCAACTGAGATTTTTGTAGAGAGCATCATTATCTCTAGTATCTTCCAAGATGAATACTATTTAAACGATGCCTTCAATCATGATTCTATTGAAGTTGAAGCTATCCTTTCAAATGGTGAAAGAATCATCATTGATCAATATGCTTATGAAGTTATTGGTTTTACATCCGCTGTTATTGGTCAGCAAACAATCGAAATATCTTATGGAACTCATTCAGCATATTTTACCGTCTATATTATTGAAAAAGATGGATTTACCATCGACATGCAATATTACAAAAGTGCTGAAGGTTTAACAGGGAATGCACTATTACTAGAACTAAGAAAGATTATCAATAACGGCTTCTCTGGTGTAAACTATGGTCAGAGCAGATATATCCTTGATAAATCAGATGCAGATCCAAATAAACCTGGGAATGTAATTCTTGTTTATCTTGGAATATCAGTAAGCGGAGTATGGGATAGTGGAAACACATGGAACAGAGAACACGTTTGGCCGCAATCATTGCTTCCAGGCAGTGCTAATAATACTACTGTAAACATACCATCAGATTTACATAACTTAAAACCCTCAGACCCAGGAGAGAACAATTTCAGAGATAATAAGTATTTTGATAATTATTCTTCGTCTCAAACCTACGAACCTCGTGATGAAGTAAAGGGTGATGTTGCTAGAATTCTACTTTACATGATAACCATGTATGATGAACTCAGTCTAGTTAATAGAACACCTAATTATTTGGAAATGGCAATGTTTAGCGTGCTTCTATCTTGGCATATCCAAGATCCTGTTGATGATTTTGAAAGAAATCGCAATAATGTAATTTACAGTTACCAAAACAATCGAAATCCGTATATCGACTATCCGGAATTTGTTGAAATGATATGGGGTTAGACCTTTGTGTTTAACCCTTTTTTATTTTAATTTATTTAATCAAAAATCTATTTGTGTGATATAATAATTTTACTGACAAATAATTCAAACAGGAGAGTAAAATGAATATTTATAAAAAAACTATAATGCTTCTTATGACTGTGATATTAGTATCACTTATTTTTGCTTGTGATCGAATCACAACTCAAACTACTACAAATACTACACCTACAGAATCAACAGCGACTACTACACAAACTACTTTAACAGAAAGTTCTTCAGAAACAACTTCTGAAATTACTTCACAAACCACTACAAACACTACAACTTCACAGACAACACAGACAACAGAGACAACGACACAAACATCAACACTCCATTCTACCGAAACTACTACAGAAACTACTACAGAAGTCACTTCAACCACAACAACTGAATCTGTCATAGTAGTTACTGAAATAGAACTTGTTGATAACGAGAAAAAGTTTTACCGTTTGAATGACGAGTTCAATAAAGACTCATTGGAGTTATGGGCTTATAAAAGCGATAATACTTCCTTTCAAGTATCAAGTGAAGATATTAAAATTAGAAGTTTCAACTCTTCAACGTCAGGAAAAAAGACAATTTTCATTATTTATGATAAATTCATGATTGAAACTACAATATATATTCTTGAAGAATATGCATTCGAAATCAATATGGCATACTATGAAACTGCAATCAACCTCAAAGGCAACAACTTGAAAGTAACCCTTAACAATATCATCAACAATTATACTCAGTTATTATATGGAGAAGCCAGATACATCTTACAAGAGTCTGACGTTGACCCAAATAATTCTAATAATATTGTTTTAGTATATTTAGGAACCTCTATCAAAAAAGATTGGGATGGGGGTGCTACTTGGAACCGTGAACATGTCTGGCCTCAATCAAGACTAGGTGTTGGTGTAGGTTATGGTGATGATGATTTCCCAAGCAAAGCAACTGATGTCCACAATCTTAAACCAGCTGATCCAAATGAAAACGCTACAAGAAGCAATGATTATTTTGACTATTTTAATACAAATGATACATATGAACCAAGAGATGAAGTAAAGGGAGATATTGCTAGAATTTTATTTTATATGGCTACCATGTATTTTGATCTATCCCTTAATGATGATCCATTATCTAGTAGTGGTTTAAAGTCTATGGGTATCTTGTCTGTCTTGTTAGAGTGGAATGATTTAGACCCTGTAGATGATTTTGAAAGAAATCGCAATGAAGTAATCTTTTCATACCAAGGTAATCGTAACCCCTTCATTGATTATCCTGATTTTGCAGATTTAATTTGGGGTGAAGAAGTTTAATTTATTGTTAAATAAATATTAAAAAGGCAAAGCTAATCGCTCTGCCTTTTTTAATTTTTTCAAATCAATTTCTAAAAAATATATTTTTTGTTATTCTGTTTCGTAGATCTTAAAATCATCTAAAGTAACTGCATAAGCTGTGTTTGAAGTACTTGTTCCTTCTGTCTCATCGATAACATATAAAACTCTATACAACCCAGCTTCAGTAACATTAAAACTTACCGTGACATATTCTGTACTAGTTACATTTGAGATAAAATTAACCAATCCATCGCTATTTTCAACATCTACCCAAGAACTGGTATCTGTATCAAATACTTGTAGCTTAATTACCGCTAAAGTCATTGCTTTAATATTAGTTTCTGCAGTTCCACTCCATGTACTAATAGAAAACTCAAACTTTGAAAGGTTTGTATAACTGCTCAAATCATATTCAATATAACTAGTCAAGTTAAGGCTTTTTGGCGCAAGTACTATAAATGCTCCTTGAACATTATGTGGTTCAAATGTGCTTGTATTAATTTGCGCTCTCATCTTATTTAAAGTAAAAGTATCACTATTGCTGTTAGTGTATTCAAAACTAGTTGTGTCATAACCCGTTTTTGCTGCTGTTCCAAAATCATCTGTGTAAACTAACACTTCTTCTTTAGCTGCAAAAGTAGTCCAAGTTAAATTATCGATCACCAATTGACCATTAGTTGTTTTTATCATAATTGTAAATTCGCCATCAATGTCAATATTTTCAACTGTAAAAGTAGTGACTGCTTTATCTGTAACTGTAACAGAAGTTCCAATTAGGACTCCATTAATATATAACTCAACTGCTACTCCTGTAGAAAAAGCATTGTAGAATTGAACACTAAAGCTTGAAATTCCACCTTGAATAGTTGCTGTTAAAGATGCATTTGCATCATTTGACAATCTATTTAGAGTAAAAGCTTTACCATCTAGAGTTTGATCTCCTCTGGCACCATCATATGTCCATACAACTCCATTTACACCAGTGAAGCTTCCATCCAAATATGAACTGCTTGTTTCTGGAAAAGCATCAAATGTTTCAATAAATGTTTGTGTATCTGATGGATTAACATCCATAGTTATAGCAAATTTCAATTCTATTTCTTGAGAATAACCTAAAGCATCTATCATAGTGACTTTGACGCTATTTGTTACAGTTCCAGCAACAAAATCAGATACGATAGTACTTATCAAAGTATTGCCATTAATTTCTTTCCAATTTGAACCAGCTAAAGTTCCTTCAGCATCCCAAGTATACTCAATACCTGTATATTCTAACACGACAACTGTTGATCCAGTAGCACGGTAAAGTGCTCCAAAGAATCTTGCCATGTCAAACATAATTCCTTGATACATATCATTTTCATTATGAGCTAATAATACTGATTCTAAGTATTGATTGTTAATAACGTATCCATTAACAGTAGTTTCTTCCATTAAGTATGTATAATCAGTGTACTCATATAATAATGCTGCATCTAAAGTATTTTCTAATGCTTGATAAGCTTCATCAACTTCTGGGATTAAAACTGCATCTAATTGAATTTTTTGATCTCTAAAGTTATAGACAACAAATTCAACAGTTGGTAAAGTATCGCCAACTTCATACATTCCAGGAACATAGCTTAGCCAATCTGAGTAATATCTGATAGTAACTGTTCCAGTTGTAACTCCATCAGCCAAAGTATAACCTAATGTCATATCTGAACCACTAACACCTTGATAAGTAAATCCATCAAAACTGTAGAGTCCACCAGCATCAAACTCATCAAATACATGAATTTCATCAGCTGTAACAACATTAACAATTAAATCGTTGTCACTAGAAACTAACTGTAATAATTCAGCTCCTGAACCTAACTGACGAGCGCTATTGAAAGCTGATAAAACTCCTGAATAAATTACTTCATCTCCAATATTGAGATCAGTTTTTGACCCTGGTCTATACATGAAGAATCCTACTCCATTAGCATCTTGAATGAAAGCTCCATCATAAGTGATTGCTGTTACAACACCTTGAACTCTAATTACTGTTCCATTTGCTAAATCATAGGCATCTGCTGTTTTTGCAGTAAGTAAAGTGAAGTCTTCAAATATCGGTTTTAAAGTAAATGTAAATGTTACAGTGTCTGCAACTTGTCCAATTGATATAGTTGCAGTAATCACAACTGTTGCATCAGTTCCCAATGCACCTGCTAATGTTAAATCATTACCATCGATACTAGCAAGTAATCCAGCATCAGTTGTAATTGCCCAAGTGATAGTTGAACCCTTAGAACCAGTAGCCAGAAGTGTTATTACAGTTTCTGCATATAATGTTGCGCTTAAATCTAACGCTTCAACTTCTGCTTTATCAATAGCGAGTTTATCGATATCAGTTTCTCCCACTAGAATTATAACAAAAGATGCAGTATCTGTATAAACTGGATCAGTACCAATAGACAATGTTGCGGTAATGAAAACTGCTGCTGTTGTATATTCAGTAACAGACCCTAAAGTAAGAGTTGCACCGTCTAATGTTGCATTAGAACCTTCGTCAAGGGTAATAGCCCAAGAAATTGTTGAACCATATTCACCTGTTGTAGGTAATGTAATCGTAGTTGCTGCATAAAGGATATCATTTAAGTCTAGTTGAGCCTTGTCAACTTGTAACTTAATTTCATCAGTTAATTGAACAACATCAAGTGCATGAATACCTATGTCAGTAATATAATCTTGACCATAAGCAATCCATTCTTCTAAATCAAATGTATCATTTCCAGAAAGAATAGAAGGTTTTCTCACCCAAGTAAGTTCAGCTGCAACTTTATCATCTTTTGCATGTCCAATATTTAAGATAGTGTCAATAATTACTCCAGCTTTTCTTAAGACAACTACGTCATCTCCGTTATAAGCTGTAACACTTGGGAATGCTAAAGTAATGTCCGCAAGAGCTTTAATTGCTGCGTTTGCTCCATCATTAGCAATAACTAAAACTTCACCATCTTTTAAAACTCCTGTTAAGTTATAAGTGTTAGAAACATTTAAACTACCATTTGAGTAAAGTTCAATAACATAATCTGTCAAATCAACATCTTCACCAGTTCCATTAAAGATTTCTAACCATTTGTTGTTAGATGATCCTTCTCCATATTCACTGAAGAATAGGTCTACTGTAGTTGAAGTAATTGTCAAAGCTTTTACAACTAACTGAACTTCGATTAAACTTGCTGAAGTTCCATTTTCAGCTCTAATAATTACTTGAGCAGTAGCATCATAACCATATGGTCTTGTTACTAAAATCTTTCCAGGAGTGGTTTCAAAATCGATATAATTAGTAGCATTTCCAAAAATGTCATAAATAGAGTAAGTAGTTCCATAGATACCCACTGGAATATCATAATCTGCATCTAATGTAAATATATGTGGCAAATTAGCTAAGTCATAATTTAATTTTTCATTATCAGTTAATCCGTTGCTGCCTTTTTCAAATTGATCAGCATTAGAAACTAGCAACTGATATCCATTATACCAACCTAAGATTGCTCCTGTAATAACAACTTCATCCCCAGGAATTAGTGTTAACAATTCTGTCTTAGCAGCATCATAACCTGATGAACGGTTATCAATACGCACTAGAATTTCTTTGTTGTTTGCATAATCAATCAACGTAAATTCATAAGTTCCATATCTATCCGCTGTTGGGACATCTTTTAAAACAAATCCGGTTAATCCTACCATTTGTCCTTGATATGCCAATAAAGCTTCATTTGTGAAATCTACATTGGTTATATCTACTGGACTTGGTAAAGCTGGAGTAGTTGCTGTTACTTCATAACTTGAAACTGTAAGTTTATATAAGCCATTACTTATAGTAATCTTACCTGTTAAAATCAATTCTGAACCAAGAGGAATAAGTGCAAATTCTGCTTCTTGAGCTTTGCTTAATCCTAAAGCAATACCTGCTGTTGCATCTTGGAAGAAATACTCATAAGCTTTAATATCAGTAGTTAAAATACCTTGAACTTTAATTAAATCTCCTGTAGGCGCTGTATATGCTAACAATACATCTTCTATTGGTAGTGGTCCTACTTGAATTTTAAATATTTTAGTATCTGTAACTGTTCCTTTTGAAGCTGTAACGGTGATTGTAACTTCTGTTTGCTCAGTTAAGCCTGCTACTGATACAGCACCTGTTGAAGAATCAATAATTGCTTCATGTGATGATGCATAATCAAGAGTTACACCATAAAGAGTTGCAATCCATTCTAATGTTGTATCATCTATAATTTGATTTGGCATTGAAATTGCTTCTAAAACAGCAGCAATTGCTTCTTCATCAGTATCAAATCCTAATTCAACATCAGCAGCTGTTCCAAAGAAGTTAGCATACCATACACTCTTGTCTGATCTCCAACCTTGAGTAATGATATCGATAGTAATCTCTTTGCCATGGAAAGCTTTTAAAATGTCCATATCAGATTTATAATAAATCATGATTGAATCGCCATTAGGTTGTGTAGCACCTGTTGCTAACGCTGCATCAAAATCATAATCTGTTGGCACTAAGAATACTGAGTAATTACCCCAAGCATCATTAAAGTATACTTTTGCAGTAACTGTATATTGTTGATAAATAAACAAGTCTTGAGGAGTTGGTGTATTTAGTGAAGTAATGATATCTAAGATACCAGACACAACTGTAATTGGTGCTGTAGATACAGCAGCAGTTGAAGGTTCAGCTCTTAAAGGTTTCATATCAGTACCAGATAATTGATAAGCATTATAATAAATATCAACTATACCAGTAATGTCATATACACTTCCTAATTCAGCTGTGAATGAAGGTGAGTAAATATAAAGAATCTTATCTCCATCAGTAAAGAAAACATCTCCACCTGAATACATTGCAATTACTGTTACTCCAAGAATCTTGACATAAGCGTCTTCTCCTAAATCAAGCGCTGCTTGAATAGTAGCTACTTCTTGTCCAGCTTCCATAGCCGCAACTGTGAAAACAACATCTTTAGTATAATCAACTCCACCAATAGAGATAGTAGCTGTCATAGTTACTACTACATCATTATCTTCTGGTTGTGTAATTTCACCGATTGGATCGATTACGTCTGGATGGCTTGATGTCCATACAACATCATAAGCTATACCTTCAGCATCAGTCCCACTAGTCAAGAATTCCAAAGCATCATTATCTGCTGATGTCCATTTTTCCTTTGAAGGGAAAGCAGTAACAACCAAGAATACTTCGTTAGCTCTTTCCTGATCAGATTTATCCAAAGCCTCAATAGTTACGAAGAACATGTAACTTTCAGAATCTGTTCCATCTGAAACAGTAGCAGTTAAAATAACTGTTTGATCTCCTAAAGCATAACTTGGACGATGAACGGTTCCATCATTTTCCAAATATGTTTGATTACTACTAGTCCAAACAATGGCAACGTCATCGATTTCTGCTAGTAAAACCAAGTCTTCTGTAGCAAGAAAATCTTCATTCTCCAACGTATCAGCATAATAAACCTTTAATTGATCGATAAGATCTAATAAGTCGATAGGTTCTGCTGTTGTTGTTGTAGTTGTTGTTGTAGTAGTCGTCGTTGTCTGCGTTGTAGTTGTAGTTGTAGTCGAAGCTGTTGTAGACGCAGTTGTTGATTGCGTTGTCGACGCAGTTGTTGATTGTGTTGTTGACGCGGTTGTTGATTGCGTTGTCGACGCAGTCGTTGAATCTGTACTTGATTCTGTTGTTTCGGTTGTTTGTGTTGTAGTAGCGGTTGTGGTTGCTGTAGTTGTTCCAAAGAAATCACAACCTGCCAATAAAAACATAAACAAGAAAATAAGTAAGAAACTAATAATCTTTTTGTTCATATTATCCTCCTTTTAGATAATTTTATATAGTTAAATTAATTCAGTTATTAATTTAAGCCCTAACTTAAAACTCTTTCAGAATTCGATTTAGCAGCTGCGATTGCATTATCAATAATCTGTTGTTTTGTCGTTCCTTCTAAA
>Ga0334884_1004599_pt1 | contig 14015 bp, 11 predicted proteins | sample GraSluR1_MG_7_FD_207215 | JGI IMG/M metagenome (GOLD analysis project Ga0334884, IMG submission 207215) | Sludge microbial communities from methane-producing bioreactor in Wageningen University, Netherlands - Granular Sludge_12_05 R1 | ecosystem: Engineered > Bioreactor > Anaerobic >...
AACTACGACATCCGCACCATCCAGGAAATGCTGGGTCACAGCGATGTGCGTACGACTATGATTTATACACACACGGTGAAGAGCCGGACGCAGAAGGAACGCAAGAGCCCGTTGGATTTTTAACCATTGCAGCGTGTCAGCCGCTCTTGTTTTTCCACAGTTCGCGGGCGCGGGCGAGCTGGCGGCGGCAGAGTTCGAGCGGCGCGCGGCCGTAATCGAGCGTCGGCTCCAGGGTGGTGGTTTCCGCATAGTCGTTCCAGGTGACGAGTTGGATCAACGGCGCGGGCACTCTGGCATCGGCATTTCCTGCGGACCAGCGCGCAAGGTAGTCGAGATAGACGCGCCACGTCAGTTCCAGCGTGTTTCCGCGCGAGCTCTCGCGCACGATCACGCAGGGTCGCACGTGCGGGCTTTCGGGATCCTTGCTCCATGCCCATGCCACGAGCTGGTTGTTGAATCCCGGCCACACGCCGTGCATGACGTATTCACACCTTGTCTCCGCACCGTTGGCGGCGGCGTACATGTTGAGGAGATATTTTTCGCCCACGTTGTCGGGATCGCTCCAGCAGTAGGGGCTGTTGAGATTCACGGTTTCCGGATCGGGTTGAACCCACGCGTAACAACCGTTTTCCCCGGAGCCCCGGGGAGCGCCGCTCCACAGGAGGTCGGCGCGATCGTTGCCGAACACGGTGTCGAGCGCGGCGCGGAATTCGGCGCAATTATCCTGGTAGGGGAATACGGAAAAAACGGGACGCCCTTCGCGAAGCAGGTATGCATCGGTGATGAGATGGTCGCGAATGAACTCGAAATCTTCCTTTATTGTGACAGGCTTTTTCCCTTCGGACGGCCATTGCGCCTGCGAATCGAACGAGATGAAGAAAAGGAAGGGGACGTCCGGATGTGCCTGGTTCCATTGCGAGAGGCCGCGAAGCCAGTGCATCGTGATTACATTCTCCACGGAATAGCGTCCATACCAGTTAACGATGAAACCGCTGAGCCCGTATTCGATGGCGGTGCGAATCTGCCATTCGATCACCTTCGGATCACGCGAATCGTAGCGTCCGATTTCCGGCATGTGATGATGTGTCCGGCGATAACCGGCCCGACTGTCGTTCCAGTGCCTGTAATCTTCGATCCGCGGCATGAAATCGAAAAGCGCGCGGTTTTCCGCGGGCAGTGGAAAATCGGAACCGCGCAGGGTAAACCAGGGGACAAAATGACCGAAGACCAACGGCAGTGCCATCGGCTTCTTCAGGCATCGGGCATGAAACTGCATTAAAAAGCTCCTCTTTTCCTGTAAATGAGCACGAAAACGCATTTATTGCAATGATAATGTTTATCAAAACGGCGCGACGGGGTAATATGGAATGGTTGAGGGTCGGGAGTAAACCTTGTAATGGTTGTTGTAACGAGATCGTGAGGTGTTTGATGGGGATTGTAAAACGCTTGTGGCTTTTGCCCGTCGTTGTTTTCATTGCCGCCATGACGGTTGCGCCCAAGAGTCCACCGCCGGTCGGCACGGATGTCTACGCGCACTACATGCCGTGGTTTCGCGCGGAGCCGACGCCGGAAGGCGGAATCATATGGGATCACTGGCAGTGGTTCGGCAAGGGGCCGAAGCACGATCCCGATGACCTCCTGGAAAACGGCCGCCGCGATATCGCTTCGGTCTACTATCCGTTGATCGGCCCGTATCACGGACGTTCCTCTGCCGTGCTGGAATACCACATGTTGACGGCGCGCGCGGCAGGCATCGCGGGTTTCATTGCGGACTGGTATGGCCCGGAAACTTATTCCGACCTGGTATTCGGCGACATGGTGCGGTCGGCGGAACAATATGGAATGAAGGTGGCGATTTGTCTCGAGGAGAAAACGTTCTTCCCCGGTTATGCGGATGTGAAGTCGCGCGCGGATATCCTCAATGTCATGGAGACGCAGGTTCGTCACGTAATCGAAACTCATGCGCGTTCGCCGGCCTATCTTCGCTGGGACGCGGCGATCGTGTTTTTCATCTTCAACTATTGGGGCGAGGGCGCGCTGGGTCCGAACCAACTGTCGCCGGAAGAAATCCGGGATGTGCTGGGGCGGTTTGAGGAGCCGATCGTTCTCGTTCGCGGCGGCGCAGATCCCGCCTATTACGAGGCGGCGCGTGGAGGTTATGCCTGGTGCTGGGGCCCGCGCGATCGAGAGGATTTCTATAACAAGGCCGGCGAAGCGGCGGCGAACGGTCAGTTGGATTACTGGGTTGGCGGTGCCTCTCCGGGTTTCGATGACACCGGCGTCTGGGGCTGGGGGAACGGACCCCGGAAAACGGACCGGCGCGGCACGGATGAATATCGCGACACGTGGAAGGAAGTGCTGAAATATCGGCCCTCGGCTGTGCAGATCATCACGTGGAACGATTTCGGCGAAGGCACGGTGATCGAGCCGACCGAGGAATTCGGCTTTGAATTCCTGGATCTCACGGAAGAATTTATCGGCCGGTTTTCGGGAAGGAATGTCCATGTGGCCGACAACCAGTGGCCGCTTCGAATCTATCGTATGCGCGTGCTGGCGGATGCGTTGCCCGGGGATTTGCGTATGAGTTGGACTGAAAAACTTGATCGCTACGCGATGGATATTGCCACGGGCGGTCGGTTTCTTATGAATTGGAGATTGGGATGGCTTGAGTCCGGCCTTCGCCGTGCCGCAAACAAACAAGAGAGGAGTCCGTGAAGAAATGAAAAGAGCATTTGCCGTGTCGCTGGCCCTGGCATGCCTCGTTATTTCATTGGGTTCGGTCAACGCCGAAGATTTGATTCTTTTCAGTGGAGCTGACGGCGGCGCAGATGCCTGGGTCTGGGGTGCGGCCCGGGTTCGGCAGACGGGTGAAGGATTGCTGATAAGTGAAAAAAATCCCGAAGCGGAATACGGGGATGCATTCGTTGCGGACCGTTTTCCTTTTGCTGCGCGAGCCCGCGTGGAGCTGGATGTTGTCGCGGTGACTGGAACCTATACCTTGCAGGCGCTGGCCTTCCAGGGCGACGCCTACATGGCATCCATTGACGTAGTCCAAAATTCCACCGACATGGGGTTGAAGTCGGTCGGCTTCGATCAATTCGAATTCCCTGCCGCGACCGATCATGTCATGTTCAAGATGTGGGTCGGCGGACAGGAGGGCGCCCACACGACGATCAGGGATTTGCGGTACGTCTTTCCTGTCGAGGGCCGCATCCTGCTCGACAAGCGATTTGATGCGATGACCGGCGCGGAGCCGGATCATGCCCGTTGGTCCCCGGGCCCGGAAGGCGGCGTTGTCACGCTTTCGAGGGAGCAGGATTACGGATCGGTTCTTCTTACCGATTTCGTGCAGAAACCTTCGCAGGGATCGCTTATAATGGACGCGATCGTTTCCAACGGCACCATCACGGCGCAACTTGTGATATTTGATTCGAACCGCGATTACATTGATTCGAGGGACGCCATTGCCCGGGCCGGTTCGGGCATCAGCATGGCCCGTCTCGATACTTTTGCGTGGCCGGCCGAAGCGGCGTATTTCCAACTCAAGCTGTGGCTGGGGGGGATGCCCGATTGTTCGGCCCGCCTTCGCCGGATCGTGGTTGTTGATTAATTCGCCGTATATACGGTCCAGAGGTTGCCGCGATTGCCTTCCGCAATATTGAATGCGGGGCTGTTTGTTTCCATGTACCGCACGGCCATGCTTGCCATCAGGTAGTTGCCGCCGTTCCGGTGAAGCGTCGCGCGCTGGAAATCGAGACCGCAGTAATTGAACCACCCGATATAGCCACGGTTGCCGAGATCTGTTCCCACTCGCTCGCCGGCGAGGATGAGGTCGCCCTTGTTGAAATCGAGATCGCTCATGCGCAAGGCCGTGGTCGGCTGTCCGTATCGGCCGAAGGGCACCCGGTAACCCCAGTCAGGCGTGGCGTTGACCGCATAGGTTCGCGCATTGCCGAAGGTCTGGCTTCCGCTGAGGAGCGGGTCGCTGAGGCAGGCCATGGCATTTGACGCATTGCCGATGTAAGGCAATACGGCGCGATCCCAATATGACTCGGTCACGTTCAACGAAACGGGCGGCAGGCGCTCCCCGTTTTCATCCGCGAACATCATGATACCCCGCCCGAGCTGGCTGAGATTGTTCTGGCAATAGGCGCGCCGTCCGCGCTCGCGACTGCCGGACACCGCGGGGATGATAATGGCGGCAAGCATGCCGATGATCGCCATGACTGTCAGCAATTCTACCAGCGTGAAGGCGAGCCGTCGTTCGCTTCTGGACAGAAAACTCATGGGTAATTCCTTCTTCTGTAAAACACTGCAATTCAGTATACCCTTTTCCGTGAAATGATGACAATGGTTCGCATGTACAGCTTTGGAAGACACGCCGGCAGGGCTGCGGCCTTGCCGGCGCTGATTCTTGCGGTGCTGTTGTGTGTCACCGGCTGCCGATGGCAGCGATGGCGCGCGCCGGCACCCCGGCTGGAACGGATTCCTGTTACGGTCCTTGTCCCCGCGAAGGCGAGCGAGGCATCGCGGGAAAGCCTTCGGACACTGAAACGCTTATTTCCTTCAGCCGCTCATGTGACCGCCGTTGAGTTTCCCGACCGGGCGGAGTTGTTCCTGGAGGAGCAGCGGGTCCTGGTCATTTCTTCCGCGGAAGATTTTCCTGTGGCGCTATGGCCCGCGCTTGAAAACTACCTCGATCGCGGCGGCGCCGCCGTCTTTGTCGGCCTTAATCCGTTCGCGGAACGGGTTGGCCTTTCCGGAGATGGGCAGCCGAAAGCAGGATCGGATTTTGTGGGCGATCTCGTTTCGCGGGCTCGCAGCGTGGATGACTTTTCCAGCGTGCAGGCGTGGCAGCATTTGAGCAGTTGGGATGAAATCAAGGGGCGCGTGCGGCTGGCCCGGGTGCCGCAACCCGGATGGGCTGGGCTTGCGGTTGAGGTGGTGGATTTCGATTCATGGGATGCGCTGGTGCTGGAGGAGGTGCCAGCCGGACGGATTGCGGCTGAGGATAACACGCTGGTGTTTTTCGCGCGTGGCGGTCCCCATACTTCGCGAATCGTTGTTGAATGCGACGAGGAAGATGGCTCGCGATGGTTTCACGAAGTTCGCCTTTCGGACGCCTGGGAACCTGTCACACTGCACGAGTCGGCGTTCCGCTTCTTTCACGGAGGGCTCGGACGCGGTGGGGACGGCGACCATCTGTCTCTGTCCCGTGTCAGGCGCATTTCAATGGGCTTGTCCGCGCACCTCGCGCCTCAAAGGCCCGGCGATCATGTCTTTGAACTTTCAGATGTGCGCCTGGCGCAGGACGACCGGCCGCCGGAGCAGGCTGTATTGTGGCCGGATCTGCCGCTTCTTTCGCCTCCGTTTCGCCGCTATGATCTGCGCGCGGTAACGATTCGGAGCGAGTCCGATCATCGTGAATATCCGGCCGGTGGCGTTCCCGCGCAAAGCCCTCTGCCGCGTGAACGTGGGTGGGGCGGCGAGTCCGGGGCGGCGGGCCGATGGATCCCTCTTTTTTCCGCGTTCGGCGAGAAAGGGGAACTGCTGGGTTGGCCCGCTTCCATTTACTGCGAGGCGCGTCCGAATGCGCCCCTGCGGCACTGGGCATGGGTTGGCCTGGAGCCGACGGTTGCGTCGCGCCAGGTTTTATCGGCCATGATCACGGAAGCGGTGCGGCGATTGCACACGGGCACCTATCTCATCAAAACGGGAAGCCCGGCTTTCTCTTTTCAGTCCGGCGCGCCGATCATTGTGACCAGCCGTTGCGCGTCGAAAGATCCATTGCCGGCCGGGTTGCGCATCAGCGCGGAGTTGCAGCGAGAAGGGGAGCGGTTTCCCGGAAGGCGTGTTCTCAGCGCTTTCATGGATGATTGCTTTGCGGAGGTTCATCTCGGCCTGGCGCCGCGCGGATTACGCCGTCCGGAAAAAGGAATTATTCGTCTGAGGTTGGAGGATCCGACCCAGCGGTTGGCGTATGATGTTGTGGAGCAACCGGTCCTGTTTCTCCCGGCGCCGGAACCACCCCTGGAAGCGGACTGGCTGAAAGCCATTGGCGGCCATTTTGCTTTTCGCGGCCGCCGCATTTTCCTGCTCGGAATCAACTACTGGCCCTTCAGCGCCAATGGGCGCATGCCGGGCGAACACAACAGGCACTGGCTGGATCCGGCGGTTTTTGATCCGCACCTGGTTGAGCGGGATCTCGATCTCTTGGCTGAAGCGGGCATTAACACCGTCTCCATTCAATACCACGAAATCGCGCAGGCACCGCAGCTCCGCTATTTCGTGGAAGCAGCGAGGCAGCGCAACATTCGTGTACATCTCTTTATGGCGCACCTTCAGCCTCTGCATCAGGACCTGGCGAAGGCGCGTGCGCTATTTGAGGCGGCCGATCTCGCGAGCGAGTCGGGTGTGTTTGCCATAGATGTGGCATGGGAGCCGCACCTGGGGCGCGAGGCGGAGCGCAGGCGGTTCGATCCGGCATGGCGGAGTTGGCTGGTCGAGCAGTATGGTTCGGTTGAACATGCGGAGGCGGTCATCGGAGTTTCCCTGTGGCGGAATGGCGAGGACCTTACAGGACCGCCGGACGAACAGCTTATGCGCGACGGTCCTCATCGCGTGGCGGTGGCCGTTTACCGGCGGTTCGTGGATGATTACATGAGCCGGCAGTATGGGCATGTTGTCCGGCAGCTCAGGGCTTGGGGTGCGAAGCAATTGATCAGTGCGCGAACCGGCTACGGCGGAACGGGCAGCGCGTGGGCCGATCCGTTCTTTCCGATGGACCCGGCATCCGGCGCGGCGCATTTTGATTTCATATGTCCGGAAGGATGGGGGTTGCATGGCGGGCGCAGGCAATTCATGGGCGCCGGGTTCATAACCGCCTATTGCCGGGGCGTGTCCGGCGGAAAACCGGTGATGTGGCTGGAGTTCGGTTCATCCGTCGGACCGAGCCCGATGCAGCCGGATCTCGCGAACCAGGCGCGGGTGTACGAAGAAGTCTTCGACATGGTATTGCGAAGTCGCGGTGCTGCCGCGCTGGGATGGTGGTATCCGGGCGGGTTGCGCGTGGAGGAAAATTCGGACATGGGCGTGGCGAATCCTGACGGATCGTGGCGGCCCGTTGGGCGCGTCTATCGCGAGTTCGGAAACCGCATTCGCCGGGAAGCGTTTCGATCCGAGCCCTGGCGCGGTCGCGAAGTGAACCGCGATGCGGATGCGCGTGGGCTTTCCGCGCTGTGGGAGCAATGGAGAGATGTCTATGCCGTCGAAATGGAATCGCGGCAGGCTGAGGAAGTCCGATTGCCGGGATTCGGAAAGCGCAGCCGCGAGATACAACTGAAGGCGGTGGGAGGCGCGGCGTTTATGGATCCCGCGCCGATGGAGAGCTTGAATGCGGAGTGGGGTGTCCTGCAATGCGACGGCGAGGCGCTCGGCCGCGCGCCGGGAGAACACGTATATATTTCACGTGGCGAGCGGTTACGCCTTGAGATTATCAATACGGGGTCCGCCACGTGGGATGCCTCGCAGGAAGGCCGTCCCCGCACGGCGTGGATCGCATTCACACACGAAACGGGCCGTCAGATTCTGCTGCCGTTGCCTCCGACCGCTTTCGGCGCGCGCGCCTCCGTTTCGTGGATGGCAACCGACCCCGGAACGTGGATCGCGCGCCCGTTGCTTTCGGGTGCAGGTGGGTTCGGAGAACCCCTGCATATCAAGGTCCAGCCCTGATGATCGGACGGACTATTTCTTGATGAAATCGTACTTGTTCTTGATGTTCTTCGTGAAGTATTGGCCCTTCGACTTCGCGCTCATCAAGCTCTTGTAGGTCTTCTCGGGAACTTTCTGATATACATAGGTTTCACCCGTGGTCGTGAAAACGACGGTCAGCGTTTCGGACGCCGCATCGTATCCGACGGAATCAATCAATGACGACTCAACTTTTTGGAGATCAGAGCCGCCTGCCGCAGGTGCTGCTCCCTTGGTTGCGCAAGACACTGTGATTCCGACGAGGGCCGCAATCATCATCGTCACGAATAGACAACGCTTCATCATTCTGCCTCCTATGTTGACTCGAACACCGATTGGAAAATATACCACGAACTCAGGGCTGCGTGAATAGCGAATTGCATGGGAGTTACTTGGGCAGCCAGACGGTCACCTTCTTCTTTACGCGCCCCCAATGCTGCGCCTTGCGGTGCGTCGGGAAGTATAAATCAATGCGATGTCCGCGAATGGCCCCGCCCCGGTCTTCAACCCTTCCATAACCATATCCGGGCACATACATGACCGTTCCAAAGGGGAAAATGGAGGTGTCCGCCGCGATTGTGCCGTGCCGTGCGCGCACGCCGCTTGCCGTGAGGCCCACCTGCTTCGGCTTGCCCCGCTGCGCTCCCGCGGAATGAACAGGCCGACCCAGCCAGTTACGCTTCCAGCCGCAACACGTTCCGCATGAGCAGTATCCTGTGACCTCCAGAACATATTCCCTGGAGGAAGCGCCCCTGGGTGGCCGGACTCTTTCCCATCGCGCATGATACAGGGAACAGCCCGATGCCGAACACAGCAGTGCCACAGCACCCGCGAACAGGATCAGCATTCGTCGCGCGGTCATCGAATCCATTCTGCCGGGCATGCAACTTGCCGTCAATCAAGGTCTTGAAAAAAAGTCTTTTTCGTTTGCTCAATCACTTTACAAGCCTTATTGGAGCGGGTAGTTTATCTGTCAAATCGGATGAGAGACGGGGCTTTTAAACACACTCCGGATTTGAGAGAGGGTCGGGGGTAGCAAGCAATGGCGTCAGCGACGAACGTGCTTCCAGAAGACGATGCAACGCAAACGGCTCCTGGAGTCAAAATTCTGAAAAAGATTTGGAGAATTGAGGAGCGGACGGTAACGCGGTCGGATGTAGTGGGGCCTGTCAGTACGGACATTTATAATGTGCCGCCCACTGCGCAGAGAATACCGCATAGAAAACATCCTCCATAAGGCTGCCGTTCCCCCGACGGCGGCCTTCACGCCCGGTTTTTTCCCCCGAAAACCGGGCGACCTTTTAAGAGAGCCGCGCGTGGCCGGAAAGCCACGCGCGGCTTTTTCTTTGCGTTCAGTGCGATGTTCCTATATGGAGCCACATGCCGGCGGTGTTTTGCGTGCCGGGAGAAAATGGACTTCCTGCGAAAGAGATCGTGACAACGAAAAGCAGAAACAGTCGTGGAGCGGCCGCATCCGTTTTGTCTGCGTGGTTGCAAACGGGCGAGTTCCCCAGCCGCCTGATGGACGGCATCGGCGAGGACCGCGCGTTTGTCATGGAGCTGGTCTATGGAGTAATCCGATGGCATCGTCCGTTGCTGCGTATCCGCTCGAAATTCGCCCGGCGCAAACCGGCGCAATCGTTGGACGCATTTCTGTTGGTGGGGCTCTATCAACTCCTGTTCCTTGATAACGTGCAGGAATATGCGGCTGTCAACGAAACCGTCGAGGCGGCGAAGCGGCAACTGGGTGCGGGGGCCGGCAAGTTCGTGAATGCCATCCTGCGGCGGGTCCAGGCCGCCGGGCGCGATGAAATAATGAAAGGCCTTGTCGAAGCACCGGCCGCCATCAGGCTTTCCCATCCGGACCTCCTGTTCACCCGTTGGCGTGAGCGATGGGGTGAGGAAAAGACCGTTGCTTTGTGCGAGTGGAACAATGGCCGCCCGGATGTCGTGGTACGTGTCAACCCGGCAAAAATTTCGCTCGAGGATTGCGCGGCGGCTTTCGCGAAGGCCGGGCTTGAAGCCGCGCCGCATGCATTCGATCCAAAACGATTTCTGGTTCTGCCGCGCGGCGCGCATGTGGCCCAAGTGCCGGGCTTCAAAGAAGGATGGTTCTATGTGCAGGATCCTTCAACGTCTGTCGCCGTGGACTTGTTGGCGCCCCGTCCGGGCGAGCGCGTGCTTGATGCGTGCGCGGCGCCCGGCGGCAAAATGTCCATGATGGCGGAACGGATGGCGGGTGAGGGGACGATGGTCGCGATGGACGTGGCCGACGAGCGGCTCGCTCATTTAAGGGATAATCTGCAGCGCCTTGGCTGGAGCCGCGTGCATGTGGTGCAGGGACATGCGGCCAAGCCTGCCGCGGTGTGTGATACCTTGTCACGACGGGGAACAGAACCGTGTTTCGACGCGATTCTGCTGGATGTGCCGTGCACGAATACGGGCGTGTTGCGGCGGAGGCCGGATGCCCGGTGGCGTTTCTCCGCGCGCCGCCTCGAAAAAGCATGCCAGATGCAGCGGGCCATCCTCAGCGGTGCGGCTTCCCTGCTGGCGCCGGGAGGGCGTATGGTGTACAGCACGTGCAGCGTGGAAGACGAGGAGAATGAGGCGCAAATTCGCGCATGGCTTTCTGCTCATGCCGGATTCGAGTGTATTCAAACCCGATTTCTGTTTCCTCCCGACTCGGGCACGGACGGCGCTTTTGCCGCTTTATTGCAAAAGCGATAAAGCCCTCCTCCTTGACAAGAATCGTTCTTGTCGTAGTGTGGTGGCCGATTCGGGGAGTTGTTTCAACCACGGAGGATCAAATGGGCATGTTGAAGGAGTTCAAGGAGTTTGCCTTGCGAGGCAACGTTGTGGATATGGCGGTCGGTATCGTCATCGGTGCCGCATTCGGGAAAATCGTCAATTCGCTGGTAACCGATGTGTTGATGCCGCCGTTGGGCGCTATTACGGGCGGCGTGGATTTTTCCGAGAAGGCGCTGGTGTTGAAGGAGGCTATTACGGAAGGGGACAAGGTTATCCCGGCCGTCACGCTCAATTATGGTTTGTTCATCAACAACATCATCAGCTTCACGATCGTCGCGTTTGCGCTTTTCATGGTGATTAAAGGCATGAATGCGCTGAAGAAGAAAGAGCAGGCAGCTCCGGCTGCTCCGCCGCCTCCACCGGCAGACGTGGTTCTGCTGACGGAAATCCGCGACTTGCTGAAGAAATAATTAAAGGGAAGGAAAGACGAAATGAAGTGCAGAATGCTTTTGGTGGCTTGCGGCATCATGATGGCCACCGCGATGTTTGTTCAGGCAGAAGAAGCAGGCGCTGTATGGGAGACTCAAATCTATGGCGGGCTGAACCTGGCGCGCGGGAACACGAAGAACATGTTGCTGAACGCCGGCATCAAGTCGGAACGCAAAGGTGATCCGAACGAGTTCAGTCTCGGCGGCGATATCAACTATGGTGAAACCGAAGTTGAGAAGGACGGCGAGAAGACGGACGAGACGAACGTGGACAATGCCAGGGCTTATGCCAAGTATCGCCGTCTATTCATGGAACGTAATTTCGGCTACCTGAACGGCGACGTCAGTCGCGACAATATTGCCGACATCCGGTATCGCGCGATTGCGGGTCCCGGCCTGGGCCGCTATTTCATCAAGAACGACAAGCAATGGTTGAGCGCCGAATTGGGTGCCGCCTATCTTGTTGAGGAAGTGGCCGGCACGGAGGATGATTACGTGACGGCTCGTGCGGCTCAAGGCTATGAAATCAAGCTGGGCGAAGGCTCGCGGGTGTGGGAGTCCGTGGAATATCTTCCGCGAGTTGACAATATGAGCCAGTACCTGTTGAACGCCGAAGTCGGCGCCGAGGCCGCAATGACCGCGAAAATCAGCCTGCGCGTCGTGTTGCAGAACAAGTACAACAGCGAACCCGCGCCGGACAAGAAATCCAATGACCTCACCCTGACGGCGGGTGTTACCTACAAGCTGTGATGAAGTGAAATCGCTCTGCGCCGGGTTTTCCAATGTCTGGACTTGTCCGCCGTGGCGGAAAACCCGGTGTAATTTTTTCCAAGCATTGGAAAAGCGTGTGAGGCAAAAGGAAGAGGGGGAAGGATTGGCTCGATCCGTCTCTCGAGAAATATATCAAAAATGTCTTTTTGCAAATGAAGACTTCCAATTCCCATGGCCGGTATTTGGATGTATGAGGAGAATCGCCCTGGTTATGCTTGTGAAAACGAGCCATATATATTCAAGAGGTGGCCTTGCCGCCCGAAGCTTCGTCGCGGCGACAAACGCTACGGAGCGTAGGGTGGTGGTGGGGGAAGGATTCGAACCTTCGAAGGCGTAGAGCCGGCAGATTTACAGTCTGCTCCGTTTGGCCACTTCGGTACCCCACCAAGAAAGGGGACTGAAAAGTCGGAGTGCTTCTACATCAACCGGCCGCGGAATTCAAGGAAAGAGACAAATTAAAGTCCAATATCCACCATCCGGCACAAAGCTTCGTAGGATTTGCCGTCCGCCGAGTTGAAGCGGATGCGCACCATGGTGGGGGATTCCGCGTTCAACACGCGCACTTCCGCGCCGCGTTGCAGTATGCCGACCTGCCGGTTCGCATCCATGGTCGAATAAACCGCCACCGTCTGGGACAGCACCAAATCCTGTTCTGGTATGTCCGGCGGAGTATTCAGCGCATCGAAACGTTCCGCGCGGCCGACGACGGGAACCGCGCCCCAGACCCCGCGTTTGGCGGCCTTGGCTTCGCGCTCCGCTGAACGGAGCCGGCCCCACATCAATCGCTCGGATGTGCCTTCAGGGAGATCGGTACCTTTCCCGTGCACGCGGCCCAGCCCGTTACGGACCAGCTCTTCTCCGAGGTCTTTGTCGCCGGCGCGAATGATTGCGTAGTTGCGTTTCTTCTCGCTGCGACCCATGGCATCAATCAATCGCGAGTGCGCGGTGAATCCGTTGGCCAGGAATTTCTCTGTGAATTTTGCAGCCTCCTTGCCGAACAGCTGCACGGTTTTTTCGTCGGTGCCCCAGTAGGCGGCCTGGTCGGTCAGTCGGTCTGGAACACTGGTGTCGCTTTCCGGCGCATCCACGAAATAGAGGCGGAAGATGTAAGCGCGCTTGTTGCCGGCGCGAGCGTGAAAACTATCGCCGTCGTTGGAAGGATTATCAATCAGCCTGCAATTTTCATAAGTGCGCCATTTTTTCTGAGCATCCGCCGAGAGGCAAAACAGGCACACAAAGGCGGCGAGGATGATTGTCATGCGCCATTTCACGCCAGCCAGTATAATCAGTAGAAAGAGGGATGTTAACGTTGTTTTTCGGGAAACCCCTTGCCCCTCGGGGGAACCCCTGCTATATTCCGCGATTCGAAGTCGGCGGGGCGGTAGCTCAGTTGGGAGAGCGCTAGAATCGCACTCTAGAGGTCGAGGGTTCAACTCCCTTCCGCTCCACCATTCCTCGCATGGCTTCGCCATGCTCGTCATGGCAAGCCATGCGAGGAATGACCCTGAGGAGCGAAGCGACGAAGGGCCGGTTCGCATAGGGTAAGGCACGGCTTGCGCCAGCCTCCTCATGGCAAGCCATCATGAGGGCATCGAAAGCCAGCCGACGAATGACCCTGACGAACGAAGTGAGGAAGGGCCATTCGTGCAGAACTGGACAACGTATGTTTTAGAGTGTTCAGACGGGTCATACTACGTGGGCATCACGCAGAACGTGGAGCAAAGAGTCCTCTCGCATAATGCGGGCCGCGCGGCCGCATGGACTCGACAAAGGCGACAAAAAACTGGCCCGCAAACGGGATCTCGAGATCAAGGGATGGCGACGGAGTAAGAAGGAATCGCTTTTCGCGGATTAACAACGGAAACAGAAAGGACCGAACACATGATCGTAACCACAAAAGAACTGTTCAAGCATGCCTATGGCAAGTACGCCATCGGTGCATACAATATCAACAATCTCGAGCAGACCATGGGCCTGTTCCAGGGGAACCTTGACAGCAAGGCGCCATTCATCGTGCAGCTTTCCAAGGGCGCGCGCTCCTACACGAACAAGCTGATGCTTGAAGCGATGATCAAGACCGCCGACAAGATCTTCCCGGAATCCGTTTTCGCTGTGCATCTGGATCACGGCGACGAAGCGACCTGCATGGACTGCATTGCCAGCGGCTTCTACAGCTCCGTCATGATTGACGCGAGCGCCGAACCGTTCGAGAAGAATATCGAAATCACCAAGCGCGTAGTGGATGCCGCGCACGCGAAG
>Ga0334884_1004616_pt1 | contig 13950 bp, 7 predicted proteins | sample GraSluR1_MG_7_FD_207215 | JGI IMG/M metagenome (GOLD analysis project Ga0334884, IMG submission 207215) | Sludge microbial communities from methane-producing bioreactor in Wageningen University, Netherlands - Granular Sludge_12_05 R1 | ecosystem: Engineered > Bioreactor > Anaerobic > Unclassified...
GACAGCAAACGCGGCGGAGGGTATTCTGGTGGCCACGCCAGGGGTGCTCCCAGGCGACGTAACCATTGTGATTCTCGTGTCTTTGCCTGATCGGAGTGTGCCTGCAGGTACGCGAAGTAACGGCCATATTGTTCTGCTAGTCCTTGCGTGGTGCGAACGCGTCGGTGCCAATATAAAATCCATGCCCGGGTGTTTTCTTCCAGTGATGCCAAGGCAAGATTTCGCTTATGCCATACTTGATAGCGGTGTTTCCGCGCACGAAAAGTTGCCATCATACGAGAATAGGCCATACCTTCTCGTTCATCCATCGCCGCGGCAGCCTGCCACCAAGGCGCTACAGCATCGTCAAACCGGGGATGCTCCATTACTTCACGAAGAGCCCTGGCCCAACGACCGCGCAACGCGCCTTGTTCACGAAGCACGGCATGATAGGGTTGTAATGCGGTTGGGACATTGGATTCTTCCGGAGACTCCAGATAGTGTATCAGCGCATTTGCATCCGCATGGACTAATGTAAGCAGCGCATGATCTTGAAAGGAATTCGGAAATTCATCTGTCCAAAGTAGATCAAGGTATGTATCGAGCGCTTCTGCAAGTGATTTTTCATTGCTCAGGGTTTCGTAGTAGTGATGAAAGCTTTCGGCGTAACGTGGATTTTTATTGAGCAGTATATCCAGAGTGTCAGCGGCATGCCTTGCGGCATCCAGAGGGCCGAGTATCCACCAGGTTGCTTCAAGTTCCGCCAATTCCGGCTTGTCTTCAAGAAATTGAAGATACCCTCGGTGGTATTGTAGTACTTCTCCCTGCCGTTCAAGCATACGCTCCACTATTCTCAGGCGGGTCTCGGGAAGATGGGTGACAGGACTTGTGTCAGAATTGGTGCTGAATATTGCAATACAATATATCAAGGTACTCAACATGGTGTAATTCCAAGTTCCACGGCCAGGTCCAGCACCGTGTATCGGTTTCTCAGATAACGTGCCCGGCTGGTCGCCAGTTGAAACATTTCTGTTGATGCCAGCATGGCTTCTGCTGTAGTTGGCCCGCCACACGCTTCAATACAGTGTGCTACCTGGTTTGCCGGCAGTAGGTCTTTGGACAATGACGTACGAAGTTCAGGAAGATGCTCGCAAAAAGTCATAATTCGATGCCGTAATTCTTCTGTACCTGGTGCTTTTTCTGTCCACTGTTCCCAGACTTCCTGTCCAACAGCATCGCCCCAATCTTCAAAAATACGGTCTTTGATTAGAGAATTATCTGGTTGATGAGACAATATGGCTTCTATATCCAAATCTGCGACTTCTAAATCCAGAATTTTCTCCCAGAGTCCCAGTGTATAGACTGTCGCAACACCTACTTGCGTTCCATGCAGATCATTGGCCGTACCATACAAAGCATGTTTCATATCAATAAAATGAGATAACAGGTGCTCACCCCCAGAAGCGGGAGCAGAAGAACCGGCTATCACCATGCCAAAGCCACTCAACAACAACGCATCAAGTACCAGCCGCACAGCATCGGGTTCAGCACGTCCGATGGCGGATGCATTGACCAGAAGCTTTTCTTGAACGCCTTCGTTAAACTCGCGTGGTCGTGGGCAATAATAATCGCCACGCAGAATATGCGCCGCTTGCCAGTCGGCTGACGAGGAACACTTCGACAGGAAGTCTGCTACACCGGCAGCAAGCATACGCTGGGGGGCTGTTGCCACCACAGCAGGCTCCGCGAAAATCCCGGTCGCCGGTTTACAGGGCATGGTACGTTTCAGGCCACGTATCTTCAGCGCGACTATAGCGGAGGAATACCCGTTCATGGAGGCCGCGGTAGGAAACAGCAAAACAGGTTTATCCTGGACATTGCCGGCATATTTGGCCAGGTCAGATAATGTGCCTGCACCAATAGCGACATAAAAATCGACATCATTTCCCAAGGCGGCCACCTCGTCGCCCTTTTCCAAAGTAGCTTCAAACGCTTCCGCGGGAAACATGTGTTCTGATACCTTTATTGGGTACTTCCCCATCTTGCTCAGCAACTGTTCTCCACAAACCTGGCGGGTGTTCTCATCAGAAATCACCAGGCACGATGTACCACAACGGCTATGCGCGAAATCGGCCAGGCTTCGGGCGGCATCATCCCCCACTACACACGCCTCAATCGGTAGCGCATGCCTTATGCCACAAGGGCAATCAAACGACGTACCCAGGCTATGCCATCCCAGTTTTTCCTGCGAATTGGACACACATCTTCCTCCAGTATTAATTCATTTACTTTTGCGTACTATAACGATTAAAGTCCCTTCCAGTAAACAAATCACCAGGGTGAATATACAGGCAGCTATAGCATACTTGGGATATGAGGTGTGTTGAAGTACCGGTCTTTGGTATCATCCTGTCCATAGAAAAAAGAGGAACCGATGCAGTATATGCAAAACAAAGAGACGATACCCAGTCGTTCCGGTATGGAACTGGAACGTTACATCCCACGGACTACCCGAAAAATCATGCTTTGTGGGGATCATACGCCCATGTTGGCAAAAAAACTCCGGTTACGGTATGCATGTCCAGAAATTTCTGGCATTCTCAGTGATGTTGAGAACCGAGCGGACTCTGAACACTTTCATGAAGTATTTCATGAACCGGTAGAAAATATTGAAGTTCCTGAAGCAGCATACGATTGCATTGTAGTTGATGGATTAATGCATCGGTTACGCAATCCAAAAGTAACCCTGTCGCACCTTATCCGCTTTTTGCACCCTGGGGGACTGATGATAATCACTGCCCCAAATGTGCAGTATCACCAACGGTTGATGATGCTTGCACGAGGATATTGGACCTATGATACCGCCGAGTCAAACGTCTCCCTCCTGCCCCGATCTCAAATACGGTATTTCACCGCGTACGATTTATCATTGCTGGTAAAAGACGCCGGTCTTTCAGAGGTAAAATGCAATGCCCTGCTTTCTGATCTACCAGAGGCATTTCCACTGGATGCAGAAGGATATCATCAAAGTGGCAACATCCGTATCGGTCCCCTGACGGCGGGTGAATATCAAAATTGGCTGATACGCGAGCTGGTGGTTTTTGGAATACGAATTGCAGGATAAGGAAGGCGGTACTTTGAAAATATTGGTCACAGGATTACCCCCCTGGCATGACATGGAGCATCTGGCGCAGTATATTTCCCAAAACGGGCATGAAGTACGGCACCTTATGGTAGAGGCACCCGCACACTATCATTTTTCGCCAGAGGAACAAGCTACTGATGTGCTGGAACGGGTTCGCAGGGAGTGGTCACCAGACTTGTGGATATGTGCCTGTCCCGAGTTGTATCCCCCACCCCGTGCCATAGAAAATGTTACGATCCCTACAGTTGCATTTATCTCGGACTGGAATCTGTATCAACCGCAACTCGCCTATAATCTGGCCCGGTTTGATCGGGTATGCAGCGACCGGCTGGGCAGCCAGGTGTTACAACTGCACAATGCCCAGCCCGAGTATTTGCAGCCGCTCTACTCGCAACGAAGCCTGGTTCATAAACCGTTGAATCTTCAGCGGGACATCGACATTCTGTTCCTGGGCAACATGAATCACGCCATTCATCGAAATCGAGGCGCGATCCTGGAAAAGGTAGCCTCTTTATCCGACACCTACCTTGTAGTCATTGATGGCGAATTACCTCATGATGAATATGCAACCTTGATGAATCGGGCCCGGATCGTTGTAAACTACTCCGTTCGCCATGAAATGAATCTACGTTCCTTTGAAACACTGGCCTGTGGCGCCTTGCTGTTTCAGGAAGCCAACAACCTGGAAATACGGGACTGGTTGGTGGATGGTGAAGATGTCGTACTGTATTCCCCTTCGAGCCTCGTTCCATTACTTGAGCACTACCTCGAAAACGAAGTTGAACGCACCACATTGGCGGCCAGTGGAGCAGCAAAGGCGCGTAATCTTTCTGCGGAACAAAGAATGGACACGCTTTTTAATACTCTTGCAGATACCCGCTATAACGTTCGACCCTTTGTCGATTTCGATATTACAATCCGGCGTTTGGCAGAAGCCTATTTATATGCTCCTGCTTTACCCCTGCAACAAAGGTCATTGGTTTTCCCCGAGTTGGAAGCACTCTACAAGAGCCATCCCCATCGTCCGGAAACGCATCTGGCACTGGGTTGTTATCATATGGATGCCATAAAATCTGATCAGCAATCCGATGCACGCAAAAGCACTGAAAACCACCTGAAATCTGCCATAACGCATTTTAATGAAGTGACCCGTTTGGCTCCAGAGCTGATCATTGGTTGGCTGAACCTGGCACTGGCTATACGGTCAACAAAAAATTTGAAGTTGGAATATGAATGCATGCTACAAGCCTTATCAGCCGGGGACTGCTCTCATGGCGGTTTACTGCTGGGAAAGGTAACGGATTATTATTATGCGGACTGGCGCTTGAGCCTCGCACTGGGGCATGCCAACGCCAATTTGCTGCACGCATTTGCAGCATCCAGGTTATCTCAATTGGCGCTTGAATCCGGGGATGCAAAAACAACCTTGCAGCATGCGAAACGTGCCATAGCATTACATCCTGAAGTGCCTCTACCCTATGAACTGGCAGGAAAAGCAATGATTTTGGACAGTCGCTGGCTTGATGCGGCAGAAATATTGGGTCAGGGATTACGTTTCACCGCATTTGATTTTACCTACAGGAAAATCTATCTCGATGTACTAAACCATCTTGGTCGGAATGAAGAAGCGTCAGCCTTGGCCAAGGAATCGCGTCGCCTATGCAAAGCGTGGCGTCGGAAATCTGAAGAAGCAGCATCGTTTACCGATTCTTAGCATCACCGTAGCTCTTTGTTCATTCTAATGCTTGATCCCTGCATCAATTCCTGGAAAGAAAAAGCCGTAACCCGATGTACTCCATCAGATTACGGCAGTAATTAACTATTTGGTATTGTGTCAGTCAATCAGTCATGCGATATGTAATCGCAATATGATTAAGAATGTACACGTCCGCGCAATACGACAAATGCTGCGAGAACCATGCACAAGACCAGTGCAAACATACCTGGTAACGAAGCAACAGGAAGTCCAGAGACCACATTCAGATTATATACTGCGCTTGCTTCACCGTTGATGGAAGTGACCGTTACGGAATACACTCCTGAATCTTCGATAACAACATCACCCAATGGAAGAATGTTAAATTCCTCCCCGACCAATATTTCTCCATCACGCATCCAAACAATGGTAGCATCGCCATACGCGTTGTGATTCACCTGCAAATTGACGTTCTGTCCAACAACAGCCGTTGAAGGACCAGAAATACTGGCATGCAATGCCTCAAACTCATACGCACCAACATCGGCGGCATCACCTTGTGGGCGGGCAACGCCGAGGATGTCCGTTTCAGGCCAGTCAACACCCATGCCGATAGCCGGTGAAGCAGCTTGCAAACGGAAATCATCGTTTAGCGGATCGACAAACAAGGGGTCAGCATCCAATCCAGCAGCGGCACCACCTTGAATTATTGAAGTAGTTGTTGGCACATTGACCCCATTGGCTGCATTAGCCCAGACAATACTGTTGTGCATTGATGCAGAAACACCATCAGCGCGAACTGTAAAGCCTTGGCCACCTGTGTTGCCATAGAAGGTACAGTAGTTTACGCTATATGTGGTAGGAACTGCACCAGGTTGATGCCAGGCAAAAACCGCACTACTGATACCAGTAGCGTGGTTTTCCATAAAAACTGAATTTTCTATATTAACAGTACCCTTTGCATGCGTTACCACGGCAGCGCCATGCTCGATAGATTCATTGCCAATAAAAACTGAACGTTCAATAGTTACAATTTTTTCGGTGTCCCACAAACCAACAGCACCACCATGTGTTGCAATATTGCCTTCAAAAGTACAATCCTGTATCAGTGCATTGCCAAGGCCAGCATTAGGTACACGAATAGCACCACCTTGACTGCCAGTGTTGACATTATCTTTAAAATAACAGCCAATTGCAGTAAGGTTGGATTCACCACCATCACGAAATGAAAGAGCACCACCAACATTATTTTCAAACAAACAATTCACAAATGTACCATGCGAACCACCATCACGCATGACTATAGGTCCATTCCAACTACCTGCGGGATGATTTCTAAACGTACTATTGACTACCATTGGAGCAGCACCGTCATTTATTAAGATGCAGCTGGCAATTCCTGAAGCTCTGTTATTATCAAATACACAGTTCTCGATTCTTGGTGAGGCTGATTGCAAGGTCATTGCACCACCATGACCTTCTGAACCATTGTTCAAGAATTTACAATTTATTATTACTACGTTGGTGCTGCCACCCCACATGGTGAATCCGCCAGCTTCAAATCCAGTGGAAACGCCGTTCTGTATGGTAAAGCCATCTATACGGACATTATTCCTTCCACCAGGAATGCGAATCACACGCTCGGCATTGTTTCCATCAATGATGGTTTCATTATTTGCCCAGTCGCGTGCTGACAGAGATGATTCATTTCCAGCGAACCCCCCATAAGCAGAAACATTGGCAGGCCAAACATCGACCAGGTTTTCCAAATAGGCACCAGCAGCAACCCATACATCTGCCTCTGGTGCACGAGCGTCGGTAATAGCGTCTTCTATACTGTCATACGCATTCGCCCAACTCGTACCATTCTGGCTACCGGCACCGCCGGGAACAACAAAAACCTGAGCAGAAGCAGACATACACAATAACAAGCACAAAGCTACCACACCAATGTTCATGATAAATTTTATCGATTTCATGATCTTTCCCCTTGAAGTTTACTACATAACAAAAATCACTTATTATGCAAATAAGCATTAAAAAACCGCTTTACATCTAACTCATTGAATGCAGTAACATTACAAGAAAGAAAATATTATGTCAACCTTGTATTACATACGCATAATACAAATTATTATAATTTAAGCAAATTAGGCCTCATTATACTGTTTTATAACACACTGGAAGTACATTAATCATTATTTACTTTTTAAATATGGCACATTTCTAAGATAAGGTAATAAATAAAATTGCGGAATAAGACAGGTTTTTAATTTAAACTCCTCGAAAATTGTGCGTTGCTGAGTAAGTTTCTGAATTGCTTCGTGATTAAGGATTTTCGCATTAAAAATTCCCCAATTACCAAAATGATAAATGAGGAAAAAGCTCATGATTATTACATCAATATGATTTAGAATTTATATTATTCTATCTGGTCCCAATCATCCGCCAGAGACTCGAGTTCTACGATCACATGGCTGTACTGGGGGTCATTGTACAGGTTGTAAAATTCCCAGGGGTCCTCTTTCAGGTTATATAGTGACCCATCTTTGTGGTCGATTCGTGGGTCCCGGAAGTAAATCAACTTCCAGTCTTCTGTGCGTACCATGACCTGACGCCCGGAGTTTATCCGCAATGGATCATACATGGAACCACTGTGATCAATTTCCGAGAAGGTCGCGTTACGTTTAGTTTGGATATCGCCATGCATCAAGGGCACCAGGCTTCGGCCATGATGTCCTTCTGGTATGGGCATTTGTGAGAGGTCAAGTAAAGTCGGCATCAAATCAATCATCTCAACCGGCTCACGAACGATACGTCCCGAGGGAATATGACCCGGCCATGAAAAGAGCAACGGTGACTTCACCACTTCTTCATAGAAGCTGCGCTTTTTATGAACCCCATTTTCGCCCATGGCAAGTCCATGATCCGAGTTTACTGCAATGATGGTATTTTCAAGCAATCCTTCTGCCCGCAGTTGCTCCATAATTTTGCCGACAAAGTAGTCGACCATATTCACCATGCCATAATAGGTACTGCGCGCAACCCGAATGTCGTGTTCAGACAAATCCAAGGTTCCGGAATAAACCCTGAGCTGTTCTCTTTCAAATTGTGACTTGCTGTCGAGTGCTTCCTGGGTCGGGAATGGCAGATCGATGGCGTCCAGGTCCACCATGAATGGCGGTGGCACTTGAATCGGCACGTGGGGCGGATGGTATGAAACCCGCAAGAAAAAGGGTGTACCCGCATCAGCCAGTTCTTTCAATACATCCAGGGCACGTTCTGTCAATACACCTTCACGGGTATCGTCTACATGGATATCCTGCGTGCCCCCAATCTGCCAGCCATAGGTCGTTAAGCGAACCGGATCAAACGTTTCACCTTCGTCATGCCTGCGATCACTTTCACGAAACCGGGTATCGCCCCGATGGTCCCAATCCCCACCCAGGGCATGAACCTTGCCGACATTGACCGGTTTATACCCGGCAGATTCCCACTGATTCAACAAATTTGGATAGGAACGTGCTGTTGCGGCATAAGGTGGTGTTACTTCAGGTGTATCCCCCATATACATGGTGCCAAGTTCGTGACAATAGCGAGATGTTTTCATTGATGTGCGGGACGGAATACATATAGGACATTGCGTAATCGCGGACTCAAAAGTCACCCCATTCGCGGCGATATGGTCGAAATTGGGTGTCTTCGCCCAGGAGGTGCCATAACAGCCCAAGGCATCCGGCCGACAGTCATCCATCATCAGCCACAATATATTGGGTTTTTGAGCACCATTCTGTGCCAGCGTCCCGGCATTCGGCCAAACACTTGCCGCACCTACTGCCAGACTGATCTTCAAAAAATCACGTCGTTTCATAAATACTGTCTCCCTGGCTTGACATCCGTTGACCGTATCCCCAATACGTGTCCAGTCTACCTGGTCAGTATACCTGACCAGTATTTTCGACTGCATTGCATTATGTCATGCGAATAGCTGCTTGTAAAGTTTCCAGATAGACTCTATCCTGAAATGAATTAAACTACTGACTAATAATTGAACCCATACGTATATTTATTGTTCTTGATTTCCAGTGCGTTCATACTGAGGTTATTGATTTTTACAGTCCCGGAAACAAGCAAGACCTGTGCTTCGTCTTTAATAGGGTGCGGACGATGTTCGGCAAAGACATACACGTCATTCACATAGACATCTACAACCGAGCCATCGGCGACCAGCTTGATATTAACGGTATCTGCATCGGGCCATGTGTGTTGGCGATCCTGCCGCAATGCTTTTGTCTCGTGATGCAGCAATCCAATTCGGTTGGTTTTTCGATTAACTTCGAGCAACAACGTATCTCCCAAGTTGATGATTACGGCACCACTTTCATCAGGAAATGATATGCTGCACTCCAAAAGTGTGTCCAACCCTGGAGACCCAAGAATAACTTCAGGTGTATTCATATCCAGGAGCAGTTCTTCCGGGAGTGAATCGTCTAGCAAGGATTCACCACGAACCGATTCCAATTGCTCCCAGTACGCAAGTACCATTTCTCCACTCGCACCAAAATTAATTTTCTTGGGCAACGCGGTAGCCCAACGTCCTGGACCACGGTGCATATACAGATACGTGTCCCCTTCCTTGATGATCTGTACTGCGTATGGCGGTGGGTCCGGTTGAAGCCCAAGTCCCTTGTTTGGCGCTGGTGCATATGGCCCATTCATAGCGTCCGACATGAAGTAGAACATCCCACCCAAAGGAGTTTTCTCCTTGTTGGCTTCTTTCCAGTTGTCGGTGTAAAAATCACTGTACATGCAGTGGCCTGTGTACCAGATACCGTCGCGTTCAATCAGGAATGGATTCTCAAGCCCAAGCCTGTAGGCGTCTTGAATCACCAGAGGTTGCTGCCCTTCCCAGTTGATAAGATCGTGGGAGCGCATGAGTGCAATGCAAGCGCGTTCATTCGGAGGGCCCTCACCTTTGGCTGTTGCTGTAACTACGGCATACCAATAGCTGGTTTTGGCATCCCAAAAAAAATTGCAGTCCCGCCAGTCTCCTAACGGGTCATAATAGGTCGGGTCGGGCAACATCACCGGGTTGTCTGGATGCTTTGTCCAGGTAATCAAATCTGTGGAAGTCGCAACGCCGATAGGACTCAATGTTACCTCTGGCTTCGGGTGTTCCGGTATACCAGTGTAGAACAAATAATAAACACCCTCATGCTTCAAGATGTTACCGGTATAAATTTTCCCGTCATCCCAAGCACCTGGCGGCCCCACAGTCAAAACAACGCCTTTGTCCTCCCAATTAATTAAATCTTTGGATGTCGAATGAAAAATCCCTTGTTCTGGTATGGGAAGTGGTGAACGATTCTGGTGCTCCAGAGGTTCCCAGACACGATTCAGGTCTTCTGGAAGTGGTCCTGCCAGCTGAAATTGGTGCCAGGTATCCCCTTCCTTTATAAACCAGGAATCAAGTCCCCACATGGGAGGTGAATATGCTCCCAACAACAGACCTTGTAACAATAGGAAGTTCAACATTTTCGACTCCTTTGTGAAGTATCCGTAGTAATCTTGATCACCGCACTGTTTACAAACTGCAAAATCAATACATAATTATCATAAACAAAAATTACAAACAATGCACTTCTACCCTACTCTGATCAACTCTGGTCTACTCATTCTTTACCTTGGCTTATACAGTAGCGACCCGGCGTTTTCGCCAGGCAGGTTCAGGCGGTGCTTCTACAATAGGCGCGTGACTGGGCAACCCCATGCCTGCGGAAAACCACAGGGTATGCTCACCCAGAATTTCATCCACCGTATCGCGGACCTTTGGGTGATACATGATTCTGCAAGCCTCGGTAGCATGTACGATTACCTCATCCGGACTGTCTTTGCTCAGGCAATGTATATACAAGTCACATACTCCCGGACGTGCGGAAAGTTTTTCAGCCAGGGTGTGCAGTTGTTTGTCATTGATGTCATCCGTGAATACACGAATGTGAACGGCCCGGGTAAGGTGGCGTTCCGCGTCTTCTATCGGGAAAATTTGTGCTGCAAGTAACCCCGCTTCGCTGTTACGGTAGCTGATACGCGCCTGGATCATTACAATGGTTTCAGGCTGTAGCCATTCCGAGACCTGCTCAAACAGGTCACTGAATATCGTCAATTCACAATTGCCCTCAAGGGTTTCCAGAGTGACAAAGGCCATCTTCTTACCCTGCCCTGTGATATGTGTTTTGATGGTACCAATTAGTCCTCCGATATTGACTTCTTTACCATCGGGCAGTTCACTCAACTCCGAAGGCCGCACTGTGCAAAAGGCGTCGAGTATTTCTATATACCGTGTCAATGGGTGACTGCTGGCATACAATCCAAGGATTTCCTTTTCAAATTGCAGCAAGTCATTTTCTTCCCATTCTGGCATTTCAGGTTTTTGCCGTAACGTTTCAACGGCTTCTTCCATGCCGCTCATATCAAATAGAGAGGTTTGCCCGGACAGCCTGTCCCGCTGCGCGCATTGTCCTTCATTGATTGCCTGGTCCAGCACAGCCTCCACCTGGCTTCGGAACCATTCCGTACTTCGAAACGCGCCAGCTTTGTTAAGGCTTTCTATCAGACGGCGGTTTACAATACGTGAATCCAGACGTGCGCAAAAATCATATATATCCTGATAGGGGCCGTTGTTCTCCCGCTCCAACACGATGGCATGTGTCGGGGCATCCCCCACATTTTTAATAGCACCAAGACCAAAACAAATTGCGTCACCGACAACGGTGAAATCCCTGAAGCTCTGATTGATGTCGGGAGGTGATACATCAATGCCCATGCGTCGGCATTCTTCAACATACAACGCCACCTTATCGAGGTTGCCCGATTCGCTGGTAAGCAAGGCACACATAAATTCAACGGGATAATTAGCCTTGAGAAACGCGGTCTGATAGGCGACAAACGCATATGCCACACTGTGCGATTTGTTGAATCCATACCCGGCAAACATTTCGATTTTGTCCCAAATTGCCTGCGCCAGGTTGGCATCTATTCCCTTGGCATTACAGCCCTCAACAAAGCGTACTTTTTGTTGGTCCAGAAGGTCTTTCTTCTTCTTCCCCATCGCACGCCGTACAATATCGGCCTGCCCCAACGTAAAACCACCACAGGCCTGAACCAATTGCATGACTTGCTCTTGATATACCGCTATACCGTAGGTTTCTTCCAGGATGGGTTTGGTTATGGGATGGTCATACTTGATACTGTCCGGGTTATATTTCCCTTCAATATAGGTGTCAATAAATTGCATCGGGCCGGGGCGGTATAAGGCGACCAATGCACTCATCTCTTCCAGACTTTGCAAGCCAATGCGCTTTGCCAGGTCGCGCATCCCGGAACTTTCCAATTGGAACACACCAAACGTTTGTCCGGAACGAAGGAGCTGGTAGGTCTTATCATCATCCGGGCTTATATTATCAATATCAATAATGATGCCCTTGCTGTGTTGCACCAGCTTTACCGCGTTGTGTACTACTGTAAGAGTGCGCAAGCCCAGAAAGTCCATCTTGAGCAGACCAACTTCCTCAACACACTTCATTTCTACCTGCGTTGCTACCGTATCGGAATTGGCCGCTTTGTACAGGGCAATGTGGTCTGTCAATGGATGATCACATATAACTACACCCGCGGCATGGGTGCCACAGTTGCCTATGGTGCCTTCCAAGCGTTCTGCCAGATGCCACAGCTTGGCAACCTGGGGGTCTTCCTTGATCATCCGGGCCAATTCTGGCTCTTTGACAACGGCATCTTTAAGTTTAATCTTTAATTCATCGGGAATCAGTTTCGCGATTCGATCAACCTCGCTATAGCCCATCCCCATCACACGACCGACATTTCGAATCACATTCTTGGCCAACATACGACCAAATGTAATGATCTGACTCACGTTTTCTTTGCCATATTTCTTATACGCATATTCGATCATTTCCTCCCGCCTGTTATAGCAGAAGTCGATGTCAAAATCGGGCATCGATACACGTTCCGGATTCAGGAATCGCTCAAAGAGCAGGTTATATCGCATGGGATCAATGTTGGTTATATGCAGGCAATACGCAACAATGCTGCCGGCACCTGAACCACGTCCAGGCCCTACCGGGATTTCTTGTGTTCGCGCATAATTGATCAAGTCCCAAACCACCAGGAAATAATCGACGAACTTCATTTCTTCGATTACTTTGAGCTCGAAATTGGCACGATCAATGAAATCCTGTGATGGTTCACCATACCGTTCGCGCAGCCCTTCAGCAACCAGATCTTCAAGAAATCGTTCCGGTTGAAAGCCTTCCGGTGGAGGCACATAATCTTCCGGCGGTGTATATTCTGGTATGAGGCTTTCTCCAAGCGGGATTTCAACCTTACAGCGCTCGGCGATTATTTCCGTGTTGCTCACTGCTTCCGGATATTTGGAAAAGCGATCCTTCATCTCAGACGGAGAACAGAAGTAAAACTCATTGTTGGGAAACCGGAACCGTCTTTCATCTTCTAACGTCGTACCAGTTTGTATGGCAAGTAAGGCTTCATGGGCCTCGGCATCATCTTTATCCAGATAATGACAGTCGTTGGTGGCAATGGTCATCAGGCCAAAATCTTCTGCCAATGTACACAATGCCGCATTGACCTCACGCTGTTCCGGCATATTGTGGTCCATCAATTCAACCAGAAAATTGTCCTTGCCAAAGATGTCCAGGTACTTAATCAGGTGTTCTCGTGCCATATCCATATTGTTGTTGAGTATGGCTTGTGGAATTCTCCCTGCAAGACACGACGTTGTGGCAATGATGCCTTCTTTATATTTAATCAGCAATTCATCATCTACCCGGGGCTTATAATAAAAACCTTCGAGATAGCCGGCAGTACTCAACTTGCATAAATTGTGATACCCCGTTTCATTTTCACACAGGGCCAGAAAGTGGTTGTTAAACGATCCGAAATACTTGGTCTCGGTATCAAATCGGCTCGTAGGCGCAACATACAACTCACAACCGATGATAGGTTTGATGCCCTTTTTTATGGCAGCCTGGTAAAATTCAACCGCTCCAAAAAGATTCCCATGGTCTGTTAGCGCACATGCTTTCATGCCAAA
>Ga0334884_1004618_pt1 | contig 13948 bp, 9 predicted proteins | sample GraSluR1_MG_7_FD_207215 | JGI IMG/M metagenome (GOLD analysis project Ga0334884, IMG submission 207215) | Sludge microbial communities from methane-producing bioreactor in Wageningen University, Netherlands - Granular Sludge_12_05 R1 | ecosystem: Engineered > Bioreactor > Anaerobic > Unclassified...
CTGGGGTGTCGATGTCATGATCATTGGACGAGGTGGCGGTTCCCTCGAAGATTTATGGTCCTTCAATGAAGAAATTGTCGTACGAGCTGTATATGAAGCCAGGACACCCATCATCTCTGCCGTTGGCCATGAAATTGATTATGCCTTGTCTGACTTCGCGGCAGATTTGCGTGCCCCGACGCCTTCTGCTGCTGCGGAATTGGTGGTGCGGGAGCAGGAAGCTCTGCAAGAAAAACTGATGATGTACCAAAAGCGTATGACACGGGCGTTCTTGCAGCAGCATGTCCTATTCAGGCAACGGTTGCGCGCGGTAGATAATCGGTTCTTCTTTCGAAGACCGGAAGAGTTACTGCGGCAACGCCGCCAGGCTTGTGATGAACTGGGTATACAATTAATACGCTTGATGAAAGAGTGTATACTTTCCAGGTACCAGCGCTGGGAAAAAGTGTCTCATAATTTGATGTTGTTGTCTCCTGCAAATCGGTTGCAGCAGACACGGCTTCGTGCTGAATCATTGCATGATGCTTTGGAAAGACTCGGGCGTGCAATGCCTGAATCACATCGAAGCCGCTTGCGACCATTTGTAGCGCAACTACAGGCCTTGAGTCCCCTGGCCATTTTGAGCCGAGGTTATTCATTGACTTGGAAATTGCCAGACCGGGAACTCGTTCGTAACAGTGCTGATTTACAAATGCACGATGTCGTAGAATTACAATTGGGTCGTGGCCGGGCATTGGCTACGATTACTGAAATACTAAATGATGAAAAGGATGCACCTCATGCCACGCCAGAAATCGACTCCGACATTTGAACAGGACTTGGACCAATTGGAAGAAATTGTGCATGCATTGGAAGAAGGTGGATTGACATTGGATACTTCTCTGAAACAGTTTGAATTGGGCATTCAGCTTTATCGGCGTTGCGAAAAAGCTCTCAACGAAGCTGAAAAAAAGATAGAAATGCTCACCAGGAACCAGAAAGGCGAATTGGAACCAAAGCCTTTTAATGATGAAACAGACATTCCGGAAACTATTGAGGATTCTCTCATCGGTGGTGATGATGACGAAGAGGATGACGAGGAAGATGAAGATGGATCGATGCTTTTCTGATGATTGTGCAAGATTTCTTAAAGCTCAAATCAGATAAAACGGTTGCCGCATTACGTGACCACCTGAATGATTGGAAGGCAGCACCAGATACGCTCAGGGAAGCAATGGAATACAGTCTGTTTGCCGGTGGAAAACGTCTGCGGCCTGCATTGGTACTCGGTGCGGCTGAAATGTTGTCTGGTGATGATTCCCAAGCGCTGCCAGCCGCGTGCGCCTTTGAAATGATACATACCTATTCACTCATACACGATGACCTGCCCGCGATGGACAATGATGACATGCGGCGGGGAAAACTGTCGTGTCATAAAGTTTATGGAGAGGCGACCGCGCTGCTTGCAGGTGATACCTTGCTGACTATGGCTTTTGAAGTAGCTGCAAAATCGAATGATATCCGGGTCGTGTGTGAGTTGGCACGGGCGGCAGGTATTGAAGGGATGGCCGGGGGGCAGTATCTGGATTTGAACAGTGATGGGCACACGCTGGACCTGAAAAACCTGCAACTGATACATGCTATGAAAACAGGTGCCTTGATCCAGGGGGCACTGCGTTCAGGAGCTTTTTTGGGAGGTGCAAGCGAGGAGCAACTGTTTGCATTGACCGAATACGGCAAATACATCGGACTTGCATTTCAAATTGCCGACGATATACTCAACGTCGTGGGTGACGCACAGGAGCTTGGCAAGCCTGTCGGAAGTGATGCCGGTAAAGCCAAGATGACATATCCCGCTCTGCTCGGGTTGGGCGAGGCCCGGAGATGTGCGCAAGAGGCAGCAGACAAGGCAAAAAACGCTTTGTCAGTGTTTGGCGCGCAAGCGGCATTGTTTTCTGCGCTGGCAGATTATATTGTTACACGGAGTTCATAATTTATAAATCAACGGGAGCAAGGCATGTTCCTTACCATGCTGAACAAGCAACATCCTGGATATTTTTGCTGATAGCACAACACCTGATTTTGATCTCGATCAGCACTATTGGAGTCGTTATACCATGCAAACAATCATACTGTTGTTGCTCTTAAGTTCTCTCGAGCTCAGCCCAATACCACAATCGATTACCCTGGACGGAAAGGATGTGTTCCGGTTGACACCCACGACGCCGGTCATTGTGGCAGATGATGCTGGTCAGGACATTCGTATCGGACTCCGAATGCTGTTTGAAATTATTGGCTACGAGCTCCCTGTTTACCGGGCCTCAAGCTTCCGTGCCGGAGATTTTGGTATTTATATCGGGACTGCCGGAGACCACGGGTCGTTCGATCACCGGCGTATGCGGCGCAGAGTCCAAAGCAATACGTTGATGTCTCCAGAAAGTTATCGTATATCGATTTGGCGTAACGGGGTGGTTGTCGCAGGCGCTGATGATGCCGGTACCTGGTACGGTTTGCAGACTTTACTCCGAATAGCAGACCAAAGTCCATTGCAGTGGCCTGCTTTGGAAATCAGGGATTACCCCGATTTACCTATTCGTGGCGCTTTAATTCAGGGAGTTGCCACTTCATCGCAACTGGAAACACTTGCGGCCCTCAAATGCAATCTGGTGATTTTTGACAGTCCGGATTTTTCCAATCTGACCGATGTGCGCGCCGATGTCTGGCAACGGGTTTTCGCGGAAGCACGTGAACTTCACCTCGAGCCAGTACCCATCTTGCCTGTGTTTAATAAAGCAGAAAATTTCATACGGAACGTGCCGCATGCCGTTGAAGCCCGTACCCAGCAGGAAGAGGTCACATTGCGAAGCGATGACTGGGTCGCGTTACGTGAAAAAAACGTGCTTGTTTCAAGCTCCTTGCCAGTACAGGTGACAGCCTCGGGTGTATTATTCATGGAACGTTTTGATTATATGCTGGAGTATGATCAGTCCAGCTACCCATTTCATGATCATGGACGCCCGTTTTTAATACGTCGTTTACCTGGTGGTGGCATACCGGACGGGGCAACGGTTCAAGTTATATACAGCTATGCGCCACCTGGCTCGGCTGGCTTGTGCCCGAATGCGCCAGAAACCGAAATACTCTTGCGCAGTACAGTTGAGCAGCTCGTGAGGCTGTTGTCTCCCCGCTTTCTGCATGTAGACCTGTCAACAGTCAACCGTATCGCACAGGACCTGCGTTGTCTTTCTGCGGCAGGGGACAGTCCCGCCGGATCGGCAATATCGTCTATGCTGCAATTGCTTGATAAATTACTTTCGGAGTCTAATTCCAACGCGCAGCTCATGATGTGGGCAGACTTGTTTCTCCCAGCTACAGCAGAAATCTATGGCGTGTCGCCTACCAGCATTGATGTGCCTCCCCGTGCGCTGATCATTGCGCGTGAAATATATGTTGATGAATTGCGGCACGAAGAGCGTATTCTGCTGCGTCGTAACCTGGAAAGGCTCAATAAGAATTTTTTGCTGACGCCCGGCAACGCTGCTACTGCGGCGTATGGATTCGGAAAATTGTTTGAAATTGAATACCCACGTTATACAGGCATAGTCTTGCCTTATACCAGCGATCCTTTCGTTATTCAAGTTGGTATGGAAAAAGCCTGGAGCCGGAATCGACCGGTCTATGTGTGGCCTGAGCGTATGAATGCCCACCTTCAGGCTGCTTTGTGGCAACCTGCGTATCCGGAACGATTACAAGCTTTGATTACGCATTACAACCGAAACAGCTTGCGCGGTATGGCTCCTGGCGCAGTCCACGAAGGTGTCTTGTCGGCCCTGCAAATTAGCGGTAACGTGGTATATGATGATCCCGCGGAGGCAGACCAGATACGGCAATTATCATTGAATATTTCCAATTACCTTTCCCTGGAATCTGAGTTTCAGCGTAGCGGTGATCAATCCCTGTTGCGTCGGCTGGTGGATGTGGTAAAGACACAGACCCAGGTTGACCCAGCCATGGATATAGATCGCCAGGATCGCATTTTACAGAACGTGGAAGGGCAGGGCTTGTTTGTGCCAGCGTCTATTCTGTTTGGCGAGCAACTGCTCTATTATCGTCGCCAAAACCTTCCAGCAGGCAGGCAGGTTCTGGAGATTCCAGTTCGGCCTGAATTTCATGATACACCAGGTCGTGTCAATGCTACCATTGATTTGTTGTCTCCTGTTGCTCCAATCGCAAGGATAGACTACGAATCTGTTGGTGCCAGAAATATCGTGTTGGAAGTTGGTGAGTCGCGAAATAATTTCCAGGTATTACAACAATGGAACAGCGATGCTTCTGGAATGGTACGTAGTCCTTTACTACTGGACCGTACGCATAGATCCCGCTTACTTCAACTCCAAGTAGAGTCTTCCGTTGAACAGGCTGTGCTGCGTGAATTGCGCGTGTTCGGAGTAAAAGAACCTGCCACCTTAGCGGTACCCATTACTACAGATTTTGCCGTACGGCGTACACCCAATATTTCCGAAATAATATGGTCGAATTTGCCCCAGGTAACAGGCTTTGTGGTTTCGGACGCGGAGCGTTTTGCCGAAGCACCGACTGAAGTACGTGTAATATGGAACAGGAGCTATCTTCTTGTGAGAATTGATGCCTTTGAACCACGAATGAATACAGTCGTTTCAGATTTCGTAGAACGCGATGCGCCATTATGGGAACAGGAAAGTGTTGAAATTGTTCTTTTACCCAACCCAGAAAACCGCTACCGTTTTGTGACAAACCCTATGGGTACACGCTACGACAGTCATAACGGAGATTCTGGTTGGCGTGGTTCCTGGAGTGTGCAGACACAGCCTACGGAACTTGGCTGGCGTGCATATATTGCTATCCCGTTCGCTGATTTACACGACCAGCCGGAACGGGGAGCTACCTGGTCTGCCAATTTTATCCGCAATAGACACAATGTAATCCGGGAAAAAAGCGTCTGGGCATGGGAGGAGGGATCACAGTCCCGTTTGGCGATGGGCGAACTGCGTTTTGAATAGTCGGTGAAGTAGTTCTAATCTGTTGCTTGTGAATGATTTGTGTTTCAGCTTTGCTTGAAATATCTGTGTTGTCAATAACCAAATATGCTGTATAAAAAACCTGGGTAAAGCCTGACTTGACACTATCCCCATTGGAGTGATTGAATAACCCGGGAAGTGGAAGGTGTGTTTGGGTGATTTTATAATTAATTTTGGCAACTGAAAAGGACTCAGGGGTATGCGTGCATTGGTACTGGATGGTGGAGTAGAAGTTAGAGATGTGCCTATGCCGGTGCGTGCTCCAGGAGAAGCATTGATTCGTGTTCTGACTGCCGGTATTTGTAATACGGACATTGAACTCAAACGTGGATATATGAATTACACAGGTATCTTGGGACATGAGTTTGTGGGTATTGTCGAAGCTTGTGAGAATCAGGTACTCAGAGGAAAACGCGTGGTGGGGGAGATTAACTGTGTGTGCCATCAGTGTGCTTATTGCCGGTTGGAAATACCACGGCATTGTCTGAGCAGAACAGTGCTGGGTATTCAAGGTCGTTCAGGGGCATTTGCGGAGTACCTGACCCTGCCAGAAGAAAACCTGCATCTCGCACCGAACTCGATCCGAGATGACGTTGTAGTCTTTGCTGAACCAACTGCCGCAGCATTTCGCATTACAGAACAAATCCCCATAACACAAAATGAGCGGGTTATTGTTTTGGGGGATGGTAAATTGGGTCAGTTAATTGCGCAGGTGCTCTGGAATTATACCAAGAACCTGATATGCATTGGGAGACATCTCTGGAAGCTTGAACTGCTTTCCAGGTTGGGTATACCTACTGCACTGGAAGCAGACCCCGTCGAGCGAGGGGCAGACATCGTGGTAGAAAGTACAGGTTCTCATAGCGGATTCTCGCGTGCTTTGGAATTGGTGCGTCCGGAAGGGGTTGTCATTTTGAAAACTACCGTGGCTCATCCCACCGCAATTGAGTTAAGTAATCCTGTTGTAAATGAAATACGTATCATTGGATCACGTTGTGGTCCATTTCGACCTGCATTGGAAGCATTGTCGCTGGGTACCGTAGAAGTGCGACCCATGATTACAGAAATTTACCCGTTATCTGATGCAGTTCAAGCTTTAGTTCGTGCTGAAGACCCAGGTGTGATGAAAGTTCTGTTACATATGTAAACGCCTTAACGTTGAGAGATGCACGGTGTATTTCTTGGCTTAACCATTATGTCGCCCGCCGCCAGGGTGGCGCCGGAAGGAGACTGGATATGAAAGTAGGAATGCTGACGGTACCATTTGCCGATGAGCCGTTTGTAGATGTCATGGATTTTGCAGAAAGTGCTTCCATTCCCTGTCTGGAGGTAATCGCGAATCCGGGAAGCAAGCACATTAATCCCACTGGGTTTACCCAGAAAAAGGCAGCTACCATCAAAGAAGGCCTGGACTTGCGTATGCTTGAAATTACTTCCCTTGCCTATTATACGGTGGACATCACCGACCCCAAAAAGGTAAAAGCAGTACAAGAGCATGCGAAAAAAGTGATCGATGCTGCCGCGCTCCTCGGGGTTGACACGGTTTGTATGATTCCAGGCTTTCCCGCAGCAGGCATGAATAAAATTGAGACCATTGAGAAAGTGCTTCCAAAAGCATTTGCACCCATTTTGACCCATGCTCGCAAGAAGAAAGTTCGTATCGCTCTGGAAAACTGGTTTATGACTTGTCTGCAGGGTCTCGACACATTCGAAGCCATGTTCCGATGTATACCAGATGAAAATTTCGGACTGAACTACGATCCTTCACACCTCTTCCACCAGGAGTGCGATCATCTTCTGCCCGTTACCCAATTCAAAGACCGCATATTTCACGTACATGCCAAGGATACCTTGGTCGATCAAGGATTACGTGCCAAGGTGGGTATTTATGGTAATGGCTGGTGGCGATATGTAATACCCGGATTCGGCAATATTAATTGGGGAGAATTTGTCTGCCACTTGCGTATCAATGGCTATGATGGTGTTTTAAGTATCGAACATGAAGACAGCACACAGACCCGTGAAGATGGATTCATGCGTGGTGCCTGGCACCTCGAGCAGTTCTGCTGAGTAACATATAAATACGATACAATTACCTGAATTATGATACCGGAGGTGGTGATCTCAAGCACCGTTTCCGGTATTTTTTACTTGCTTTTAGGACTGATGAATTTGATACAACACCATATCTGTTTTATCAGGTTGTTTCGCTGAGATTTTCATCACAATCGAGCAGTTTGGGTCCGAGAATACGAATCAACAAAAGGCCCAGAGGAGCAGTGTAGACAATGCTTAACACGGCAATCGATAATATGATTGGGCCCGCTTCGATTCCAGCTGCAAGTGGTACAGCACCAAGTGCTGCCTGTACCGTAGCCTTGGGAAGATAGGCGATGACACAAAAAAGTTTTTCACGTGGTGTCAGGTTTGAACCGGTAAGCGCCGTAAGAACACCCAGTGAGCGAAACAGCAGACCTATGTTGATGATCAGCAATCCTTTCAGCCCTGCATCAATGGCTACCTCAAGATCAACGGCCATACCGATAAGTACAAACAACACTATCTCAGCAATGATCCACACCTTGGCCAGTTTAATGGCCAGTTCATGGGCAACGTGCTCCGCTTTCTCGAGTATGATGAACCCAATAACCATTACTGCCAGTAACGCCGCCAGGTGGGCCAGGTCACCGATTTCAACCACAAACAATGCGGCCATCAGCAGTAAAAGCGTTTTCTCGGTTGCCCGGATTTGCCGATAACGATTCCTGAAAAACATGGCCAGCGGTATACCAGTTACAATCCCAATCACTACACCGCCAACTATCGAAAGGGGGATTGAAAACAAGGCATATGTGATGTTTTGTGATTGGTCAACAGACATAGCCAGGAAAGCGGAAAAAAATGTGATTGCGATTACATCATCAACCGAAGCACCAGCAAGTACCAGCGTAGGAACTTCATTGCGTTTTCCATGTCCTTTGTCCCGGAGGTCCAACATGGATGGTATGACGACTGCCGGAGATACTGCCGACAAGAGAAATGCAGACAGTGCCGAGACCGACCATTCAAATCCGAATAAATAATGAAATGCGAGCGTTAGCGCACCTGCTTCAAAAAGGCAGGGTATAACAGCCATTAACCCGGCACTTCTGCCAATACGGGCAAGAGTCTGTTTGTGAATACCCAACCCGGCACGTAACAGGATTATTATCAGTGCCAGTGATTTTAAGAAAGGGTCTAGAGAAATAATGAGATTTGGGACATAATCACTGGCAAATGCACCTAGTAAAACCCCATACAACACCATTCCCAGTATACCGGGCAGTCCAACACGAGCGAATAACCGGTTACACAGCCATCCACCAACAAAGAACATTATTATGAATACATTCAGGGGCAATTTATTTCTCTAATCAGATTAAAATTTGGTTATTGCAATGCAAAAATGCTTGTATAAATTATTCCTGCAATACAATGCGCAATGCATTCCTCTTATCATGACAATTCTGGGGCGTTGTTAACGTTTTAAAATACCGCCACGACCCTGGCTGAGGAAGATGCCTTGCAAGTTCATGTCCAACTCTTCCGGATTGTCTGAAGCCAGTCGGGCGTCGTCGTGACTGATCAAACCGCGCTTGATCAAGTCTACCAGGCTCATGTTAAAGGTTTGCATACCATCTTCTTTACCACCTGCGATGGCATTGGGTATCTGTTTGATGTTGTTTTCTTTTATCAATCCAGCGATACCCGGATTGTTCAACATGACTTCTACCGTAGGCACGCGGCCCTTGCCATCAGCAGATGCGATAAGACGTTGAGATACACACGCCCGTAATTGCAATGATATCTGTGAGCGTACCTGATCGTGCTGGTTGTTGGGGAACATGTCCAGGATACGATCAATGGTAAGCATGACATTTGTCGTGTGCAGGGTAGTAAATACCAAGTGGCCGGTTTCTGCCGCAGAAATAGCTGCCTGAAAGGTCTCTGCGTCGCGCATCTCGCCAATAAGAATGATATCCGGGTCCTCACGCATCATGGCTCGTAACGCAATATAAAAGTTTTTTGTATCAATTGATACTTCGCGTTGGGTAATGATGCTTTTTTTGTTGATATGCAGAAATTCGATAGGGTCTTCCAGGGTGACGATATGGACTCTCTTGCGCTCATTAATCCAGTCTACGACAGAGGCCAGTGTTGTAGACTTACCACTACCGGTAGTTCCCGTGATAAGCACCAGGCCCCGATTCATATTGGCTATCTTTTCCAACACCAGTGGTAGATGTAAATCTTCAAATTTGAGGATTTTACTCTTTACATGACGCATAACGATACCAACAGACCCGCGTTGTTTAAGGCAGTTTACACGAAAACGACCTAAACCCGGAACACCATATGCCAAGTCATCATCACCACGTTTTGAGAACTCTTCTTTCTCTTCAGGAGTCATCAGTTCGTCAAGAAAAGCATCTGTATGCTCTGGTTCAAGAGGCTCGGAATTTAAAAACCGAATATCACCGTCTATTCGTACTGCTGGTGGGCTTCCCACGGTCAGGTGTATGTCTGAAGCGCCGTGTTTAACGGCATATGCCAATATTTTAGTTAATTCAGGCATGATTTATTTCCTTACATCATGTAGGTCTTGATATGTTCGTACCGGTGAATTCGGCTCATTAAATTGATGACCAAAGCATCCCCAATACCTTATCCAATTATATCAAAAAGTTATCAACCAGCAACAATGCGTGTGGTATCAGAAAAAATTCCTACCTTACAGAAATTGCTTGTCAATAATTATGATACTCGTGAGAACAGAATATAGCAAGAGAAAATAATGAGAATTAGTTCTCCTGTTATTACAGTAAGCAATCAATTCCTGCTGATAAAACCTCATACAGCCCGGAATTACTACTTGATTGCCTTGGTCGTTTTAAGCTTGTTCTGTTTCTCTTGAGTCTTTTGGACTCTGGATTTTCGGTGTTTGTATTGCGGTAACCATTTGGCCTGGGCTTGCAACATTTCTTCTGTCAGTGCCCATACCTCAGGTGGATTACATACAGCACCTACCAATGGATCATGCAGCATGGCGAGCTTTAACAGCGATTCATCACCATGAACCGCAGCCTCCATCGCCATACGTTGTACCTGAACACTCACATTGCATGTTGCCGCGCATGCCATCGGTAAATTGCCGACTCGAACCATATTAATTCCGTTGCCATCAATATATCCCGGCGCTTCGATGATGCAGTCAGGAGGTAAGTTGCTGATAACACCATTGTTCACAACGTTAAAGAATCCCCGGTAGGTTCTACCTGTTTCCAACGCTTCTATGATATAGCTACCATGCTCCAGAGAACGGTTTTCCGTTGAATAAACAGGACTGGGTGCTTCCAGCCATTGCTTGAATTCAGCTTCAAAATCACTACGATGTTCACGGCAATAGCGCAGGTATCCACCTGTCTCCCCCAGAATCCAGGTATCCAGAGATATCCAGTCTTTGATTTCATCTGGACGTTTCCGGTACCAGGGCACATATTCCGACAAATGACCATTGCTTTCAGTGCTGTAATAACCGAAGCGACGCAGCATGTCGATGCGTACTTTTTCTGTGCGGCTGTATTCGGGATGTTTTTCAAAGGCTTCTAACAACTTGCCTGTTAATTCTTCCCCACGGTGCTTGATCGAGATAAACCAGGTCTGGTGGTTGATCCCGGCAGCCGTGATGTCGAGTTCGTTGGCTGGTATATCAAATGCTGCTGCTATCTGATGCCAACTGCCCTGCACCCCATGGCACAAACCAATGGTCTTCACATCGGTATATTTGTTGCATGCCCAGGTCAACATTGCCATGGGATTCGCGTAATTCATAAACAGCGCATCATCGACACACACCTCCTTGATGTCTTGACAAAAATCCAGGAGGAGCGGTATGCCCCGCTGGGCATACATGATTCCACCTGCACATAACGTGTCACCCACACATTGGTCAATGCCATACTTCAATGGAATTTCGATGTCGGTCTCAAAGGCCTCTAACCCTCCTGCGCGAATGGTACAAAAGATGTATTTTGCGCCTTCAAGTGCTTTTTTGCGGTTGGTTGTAGTGCTGACCTGCACTTTTTTATTATTTGCCTTCAAGTCTTGCTTTATGACTTTGGCGATCATATCAAGATTTTTTTTGTTTATATCGGTTAGAGATAAATGTACATTTTCAAATTCAGGTACGCTGATTATGTCTTGAATCAAGCGTCGTGTGAATCCTATACTTCCTGCACCTACCATGGCTATCTTGAATGACATAAACACATCCCCTTTTGGTTGGATTGAAGTTAGAACATTGCCAGCATTGTAAGGAACTCCGAGCCATATGTAAAGAAAATATAAATCTGTGTATAAAATGATTACTGTGTATTCTCCCGTTATGGATTCGGGCCTTAAAATGGTAATTTGCTCGCCAAGTGGCACTATGCATGTTGCTGCGGGTATGCTATGAGTCTTGGCTGGATATTAATCGTGGTACAAACCTTGGAATTCCGATGTCTGACAATAAAAAATCAAAAGATGATGAAGTTGTTTCTCGGCCGCTTGTTCCGTCTTGGGGTGGTTCAATCGGACGATTTCTCTTGTATGCCGGTGTTGTATTGCTGGGAGTTTTAATGTTACTTCGACCTGCTCTGCCGAACTATGTGCGATATATGGCGATTGCTCTGATAGTCGTTGGTATCCTGCTGTGGTTGCTGAGTACTACTTCTCGCCTGCAAGCCTTGGAATGGTTGAAAAGTGGTGCGATTGCGCTCACATTAGCTCTGTTGATTCGTTGGCCTATCGCGGAACCCTACCGCATACCATCAGGTTCTATGGAGCCGACACTCAAGGGCGACCCCCGCATGTTTCGCGGTGACAGGGTCTTTGTAAATAAATGGTCCTATGGGGTGCGATACCCCTTTATGAATAAACGTATCTGGTATGGCCAGGAACCCCAACGCTGGGAACTGGTAGTCTTCAAATCGGTTGAACCCGATGCAGAACATACTACCTTGGTAAAACGTATTGTTGGTATGCCGGGTGAGCGGGTAAACATTCACGATGGAAAAGTCTTTGTTAATGGCGAAGCACTTGAACTGCCAGAATCTATGCCGCAGGATACCTATTACACGGCGCCAAATTTTGGTTTCTCGCAAATGCGTTATGGTGTACTCGAAGACGATGAGCACAGCCTGATTCCCGAGAATCATTATTTCCTGCTGGGCGACAACAGTGGAAACAGCCGAGATGGTCGCTATTTTGGCTGGGTGCCCAACGAGCATCTCGTTGGGAGGGTGTTCTGTATCTGGTGGCCCCCTTCCAGTTGGAATGACTTTACCGGTTTCACCAAAAGCTTCTTGTGGCGTGGTATTGTACTTCTCCTGGGAGTTTGGATTATTGCGCGATTATTTGTCGGGCGTTCCTGGGCGATTCGTTCCGAAGAGGGAAAAATTGACCACCTCTATGTGCATTTTCTTGCATTGGGTCTGCGGATACCTTTTACGCGGTTCTGGTTGTTTCAATGGGGTCACCCAGGCAGGGGCGATGTCGTATTGTATTGGCCGACAGGCGCTCCGGAACCGCAATTGGGTCGTATCGCTGGGTTGCCGAATGAGAAGGTCACGCTGAGTGGCGGCAAATTGCAAATTAATGGAGATACCTTGACAGAACCTCATCCATTGGCTGGGCAGAATTACCCGTTGTCGCATCCCGATGCGCGTTTCGGAAAACCAGGCAGCAAAGATGTACAAGTACCAGAAAACAGTTATTTCGTTCTCACCGACATGACCATTGGAGGTGATGCCCCAGATAGCCGTATTGTTGGTTGGATACCGAGAAAACGACTGGTAGGTAAAGTATTGGCAACCTGGTGGCCACTGGCACACCGCTGCAAAATTTCTTGAGATGACTGAAGCATCACATCATAAAATTGAATCAAACCAGATTGGGATTTATATCCATATTCCCTATTGCAAAACGTTGTGCCCCTATTGTGATTTTGTGAAAACACGCACTCGTGGTCAGGTTCCCGAAGATTTTGTAGAGGCGTTACTGCAAGAAATCGCCAACTATGAAGGGCCAAATTCCGCAGGCAGTATTTTCTTTGGCGGGGGCACGCCGTCCTTATTGGCCCCACGTGATTTAGATCGTATTCTAGGCGCGTTACATGGCAAGTTTTCATTAAGGAATCCGGAGATTACCCTGGAAGCCAACCCGGATGACCTTGATTTAATGCTGGTAAAAGCCTGGCGTGATTTGCAGGTCAATCGCATCAGCCTGGGTGTTCAAAGCTTTGATGATGGGGTTCTCCGGTATTTGGGGCGTCGGCATGACAGTAAAAGCGCACTAGATGCCTGCCACTTGGTAGCAGCACATTTTGAGAACTGGAGTCTCGACCTCATCTTTGGGGCACGGTCGGGTTTACATCGTGATGATGCCAAAATGATCCAGGCTTGGAAAACTTCACTGAGCCTGGTAAAAGAGCTGGCACCTCCCCATTGCTCAGCATACGGATTGACTTATGAGCAAGGTACGCCTTTCGCCAAGCGTAAGGATGATGCTGTAGATGAGGATACCTATCTTCTTCTGTATGAGGCAGCGGAAGAATTCTTGTCCGATTATGATCACTATGAAATCTCGAACTATGCGCTGAAGAATTACCAGGCACGTCATAACCTGGTTTACTGGCACAATGGGGTATATGCCGGATTTGGTACAGGTGCATATTCTTTCCTGAATGCCGTACGTGCCCGAAACAAAGTTGATCTCGCGGCGTATCTGGCAGCTCCCGGCACAAAAGAAGAGGCTATAACCATATCTGAGCACGAAATGAAGGTGGAAACCTTGATTCAGTATTTCAGGCTACGCGAGGGCTTGCCACGGTC
>Ga0334884_1004619_pt1 | contig 13947 bp, 8 predicted proteins | sample GraSluR1_MG_7_FD_207215 | JGI IMG/M metagenome (GOLD analysis project Ga0334884, IMG submission 207215) | Sludge microbial communities from methane-producing bioreactor in Wageningen University, Netherlands - Granular Sludge_12_05 R1 | ecosystem: Engineered > Bioreactor > Anaerobic > Unclassified...
GGGACAAAATATGGGTAGAATAAAAGGTTACCCCTGATTATCCCAAGTCCCTTAGGGACGGCATAATTAAAGCGATTGAGCGTTCTTACGTTATTTTTACCGGACAACAGTGATTTATTTTATAGCCCGAATGATAGAAAAATATACAATACCTTTGATATTGTCGTTATATAACAATAGAACAAACCTATGGAAGAACTTTCACATCTCGACGATCAGGGAAATGCACGTATGGTTGATGTTGGCAACAAAGTAAGCTCAGTGCGCACAGCAATTGCCGAAGGATTTATCCGGCTCGAAGCCAACACACGAAAGCTGATTCAGGATAACCTGATGAAAAAGGGTGATGTGCTTACCATTGCAGAAATTGCCGGAGTGCAGGCTGCCAAACAAACAGCTAATCTCATTCCGCTCTGTCATCCCTTACTGCTGGATAAGATAAAGGTTGTGGCACAATTGGATGAACAAGGGGTTTATGTGAGCTCTGAAGTGAGATGTGTTGGCCGGACTGGCGTTGAGATGGAAGCACTTACGGCCGTTAATGTGGCTTTGCTTACGGTTTATGATATGTGCAAAGCCGTGGATAAAAAGATGGAAATGCATAGTATTCGCTTAACGAATAAAACAAAACTGCCGATATAAGCTCTTTTACAAACGTGAATAAAACAATTACTGTCTTTATTGGGTTTTTGTTGATTTGTAGTTTGAATACGCATGCTCAGGTCAACTATCGGCATTTTGTTTTAGCTGGACGTATCGATCTTTCGGAGGATCGTTTTCTGGATGCGATCCGAAACTTTAACACGGCCTTACGTTATAAATCAGATCATTTTGAGGCTTATTTTCTGCGGGGAGTAGCCAAATACAGCCTGAGTGATTATCAGGGAGCTTACGAAGATTTCTCGAAAACACTTGAGATTCACCCGCTTTATGTAAGAGCATGGCATTATCGCGGAATCACCAACGACCGACTGAGTAATTATTATGACGCCAAGGCTGATTTTGCCCGGGCACTGGAGATTGATCCTTATGATGCCGATTTACATCTGGCCATTGGTGCTACCAATATGCACCTGAATGATTTTGAAGAAGCTATCAACTCTTATGATATGGCTTTGCTCATCAATCCAACCATGTCGAATGCCTATATGAATCGGGGAGTGGCCAATCGATTTCTGGAAAGACCCGAAGAAGCTCTTGAAGATTTGGATAAGGCGGTTTTTCATGATTATTTCAACACTGAAGCCTGGATGAGACGCGGTATGATACAGCTCGAGCTGGAAGCTCCTGATAAGGCTTTGAAAGACTTCAACGAGGCTTTGCGTCTTGACGAACAAAACCCATTGCTTTATTTTCAGCGTGCCATGGCCTATTTAAAAATGGGTGATACCATAGCTGCCATGCAAGACTATGAAAAGGTTAACCGATTGGATGCACGCAATGCCTTAACCTATTACAACAGGGCACTCATTCACAGTATGCAAAAGGAATTCGACAAGGCATTACCGCTTTATGAAGTGGTTACAAGGATAAATCCCCGAAATGTGTATGCCTGGTTCAATAGGGGGGTCACGTACTTTCAGTTGAATGAGTTTGAAGAGGCTGCCGGGGATTTTTCACGTGCGATTGAATTGTTTCCCGACTTTGCCGGTGCCTGGATAAATCGTTCGATGGCGCGCCAAAAAGCTGGAGATATAAAGGGTAGCCAAACTGATTATGAACAGGCAATGGCGATAATCAAAGCACTTAACAACGAAGGCGGTAATCCCGATTCGCTGTATGCCCGCTATGCCGATTCAACTTATTTTGATCAGATTTTTGCACTGGAATCAGATTTTGTAAGTGGAGAAGCCCAGCAAAGCAGGGTGCAGTTCAGGCAAATTGATATTGTGCCGTTTGGTTTGTTTAGTGTAGTGCCGGTGGAGCTGTTCCCTCCCGGGAAGAAACATACTTACGGAGCCTATGTTGATCTTGGTCTTAGTCAGTTTAATGCCGGAACAAAAGCGGGGTTTAGACTGGCTTTTGCTGAAGATAAACATGTGTTTTTAAAAGTTGTTACTGATTCGCTTGTTGAAGAAAAATACAGCTTGCCAACGGATTTTTTATTGGGAATCCGCTATCAGGATCAGGGGAATTACAGCAAGGCAATAAATGCCTACACACGTTTAAGTGGTCAGAAGGACTGGGAATTGTACGCCCTCACTAATCTGGTGAATGTGATGATAGAAAAAGCCGAGCTGGTGCTGGCTGAAGAACGATTTGACCATGCTCTTATGATTACCCGGAAAAAGAATATTCCCGCCAACGAAACGAAAACTGTAGTGCCGGATTATTCCGAATCGCGTCAGCTGATGCAACAAATCCTGATCAGTTATCCTGAATTTGCTTTTGGTTGGTATAATATGGGTAATATTCACATGCAAAACCGTGATTTTCACCCCGCCATCGATGCCTACAGCGAAGCTATCCGTTACGAACCCGGCATGGCCGAAGCTTATTATAACCGTGCGCTTACGCTGCTTTATCTGGGTGAGCAGCAACTTGCCTGCATTGATTTGAGCAAGGCTGGTGAGTTGGGGTTAGAGGAGGCTTATGCAGTTATTAAGCGATATTGTAAATAGCAGTGGAAGGAGTATAGGTGAGGTTATAATTCCTTTTAAACCCATTATTTCATGAATCTCAAGCATTAAGAAGGATAATATTTAGCTTTGTTAAAAATATTGTTCGTTATGTTGAAGAAGGCAGTATGTAACAACAAGTATAGTTCCTTGTTTTTTTGGGCGATTTTGGCTGTTTATTTGGTCGCTCTTGAGCAATTTCTGACAAGTTTTATGCATCCTCAGGGCATTCATTTCATTCGTCAGACCGACAGCCTGTCATTTGCATCCAATTATTTTAGGTTTGATAATGGGTTTTTTAATCCACAGGTGTATAACCTCAGTAGTGATAACGGGAACGCAGCGAATGAATTCCCGCTCTTATATTATCTTGTTTCTTTTATTTACAAACTGATTGGTGAGCAGGACTTTGTGTTAAGAATACTGAATCTTTCGATTAGTGTTACCGGTTTTTATGCCTTATATAGAATCATCGGGAGAATCGTCGGAGATTACTTTTATACTTTTTTCATTACCTTCATTTTGATAAGCTCGACAGCGTTTATGTACTACGCTAATAACTACTTACCCGATCCGGCAGCAGTGAGTTTTGCATTAATCGGTTGGTGGTTTTTCTATGTAGGCGTTCATTCGAAGCGGCAAACAGTTAGCTTGCCGTTGGCTTTTTTATTTTTTACACTGTCGTCATTGATTAAAGTTACCTATTTGATCAATCCTGTTGCTGCTGTTTTGACTTATTCAATAGGCGTGTTTTATCATAAAATTGAACTAAATGGTGCAGTCAGGCATATTTATGTATGGCTGTATTTCGCGCTCAATTTGTTGCTGGTTGGTTTGTGGTGGTTTGTTTTCGTTAAAGCATATAATAGTGCCAATAATGATTTTTATTTTCTAACCACTATCCGGCCAATATGGCGTATGAGCCCGAATGAACTGAATGTTGTAATTGATGCCATTAAAAGCTGGCGCAACGATTATTTTTATTTTAATACGTATTATTTGTTTGGTTTTTCGCTGACAGGTATATTTTTCGTGAAGCGTAAGGATTATTTTTTAATAAGCGTGGCAAGCCTCTTGTTGTTGGGGTCTGCTTTTTTTGTGTTGTTGTTTTTTGCGCAGTTTCGCGATCACGACTATTATTTTCTTGTTTTGTTTGTGCCTATCGTTTTTACATTTGTGCTGTTGTTTAAAAGTCTTTTTCGAAGGTTCAGAAGATTATTTGATTCAATATACTTCAAAGTTTTCCTGTGTGTCTTTTGTTTGTTGGCCATGTTCGATACTACGGAGCGGCTGAAAAGCAGATATGATAGGTCAAAAGACAAATTTTCGGAAGTAGGGTTTGTTTTAAAAGGATATGATTCGGTAATGGATAGTTTGGGGATTTTACAAGATGCAAAAGTTATAGTGTATCCTGATATGACTCGCAATGGCAGTCTTTATTTCCTTAAGCGAAAAGGTTGGACGCTTAGTCATCAGTCAGATGATATACCCAGGAAGATCAATCAGTTTATTGAAAAGGGAGCTGATTATCTTATAACGCTTCGCCCTGTAAAAGACATTAACCTGGATACGATCTATTTTGATAGTAAAGTCACTGTTTATAAAACAAAAAAAACCGCCCCGGAATGAGGCGGTTCAACTTTTAAATAAACAACATTAAATACTTTTTTCCTGTTCGATCACAGCTTCTGCTTTTTCAGCAATATTAGGTAGTTCGAGCCCGTAGCCTTTGCGTTTGTCTTCGGCTTTAAGCATGAGTGCCACAAAAATTGCCAATAAACCTGTAGCTGCAAAAACAATCATTGGGATTGTATAGTCATATATTGGTTTTCCGGCGGCATTGGTGCCCACGATACTGTATTTATCCAAAATCCAGCCGATCAGTAAGGGCATACCCATTAATCCCCAGTTTTGCACCCAAAAGATGAGTGCATAAGCTGTTCCTAATTGTTTTTCGGGGATTATTTTTGGCACAGAAGGCCACATGGCAGAAGGAACCAAAGAGAAGGTTACACCCAGGAAAAGAATCAGTGCAATGGCTACAAAATAATGATTGAAACCAGGAATGGCAAAAAATGTGTGAACCACCAACAGGAAGATTGATCCCAAAAGCATAATGGTAGCACCACGACCTTTTCGATCGTACAGGTTACCAAAAAGCGGAGTTAAAATAATTGTTCCAAAGGGTAGCAGGCTGGGTATGGCTCCTGCAAAAGCAGGATCAACACCGTATTTGTTTATCATCAGGTCAGTAGCATAATAAAGGAATGGAAAAACACCTGAATAGAATAATACGCAAAGCAGTGCTATCAACCAGAATCCTTTGTTTTTGATAATAAAGAAAATGTCACTCACTTTAAATTCTTCTTCCGGATCTGTTTTGTCTTTTATGCCTTCTGATTTTTCGAGCTTGCGATCCATAAAGGTGTACCAGATAAAGGCAACAAAACCTGCTACTAAAAGCCCTAAACCAAGCATCACAGGAGCTGAAATGGAGGGCATTTCCATCGTGCCAAACCAAACTGTAGCCATCGGGATTGGAAGCGAAAGTGCCAGGGCAGTGCCCATACGCGCAGTGGCCATCTCGAGCCCCATAGCTAGTGCCAGTTCCTTTCCTTTAAACCACTTTACAATAACTTTGGAAACCGTAATTCCCGCAACTTCAACTCCTACACCAAAAATACCGAAGCCAAGTGCACCAATAGCTATCTGGGCTTTCAGGCCAAAAATATAAGCATCGGATGGAATCAGATTTTCGATGGCAGCATATTGTAGTGCTGTTCCAATTATCATGGTTAGGCTGGCACCCAGACCTGTGAAACGAACACCCATTTTGTCGAGTATGAGACCGCCAAAGATGAGCATCAGGAAGAAAACATTAAACCAGCCATAAGCTGAGTTCCAAATGCCAAAATCGCGGCTTGTCCATTCGAGATGCAGCTCAAGCAAGGGCTTAAGCGGTGAGATAACATAGTTGATGTAATAGCCGGTTAACATGGTAAACGATACCACGGCCAGTGCTCCCCAGCGTGCGGCTTTGTTTTCTCTTAACGATTGGGTTATTGTTTCTGTCATAGTATGTGATTTTAATTAAGGATGGCTAAATTAAAGAAAAATCAATTCTATCCAAATCACCTGATCGGAACCAGATGCAGAAGTTTTTTTGTTTCGAAAAATTCACCTTTAAAATCTGGTGCTAAAGGAAAAACACGGTATTTATAGTATTTACTGATTGCTTCAAGTTCTTCTTCCAACTCGCCTCCTTTCAGGTAGAGGATCCCATTCCGCAGGCTGTTGATTTGCTTTTTGTGAATTTTATTGCGCGTCCACTGCACAAAAGTTTCCAATCTTGTCACAGCACGGCTTATCACAAAGTCGAAGCTTTGACTGAGCTGTTCGGCTCTGATTTGTTTTACTTCCACATTTTTCAGTTCGAGATTTTGAACCACATCTTCCACTATTTTCGTTTTTTTGCCAATGCTGTCGATCAGCAAAAACTGAACCTGCGGAAAACGAATTGCCAATGGAATTCCTGGGAAGCCGCCGCCTGTTCCAACATCCAGAATTTGTGTTCCGGGCTTAAAAGAGATATAGTGTGCAATTGTCATGCTATGCAGTACATGACGCTCGTAAAAGTGATCCATATCTTTGCGCGAAATCACATTGATTTGCGCATTCCATTCCGCATAAAGAGGCAGAAGTGCTTCATACTGTTCGCGTTGACGGGAAGATAGTTTTGGAAAATATTCAAATAAAGCTTCAGCTGTAGCCATTTTTATTATTTCAGTAAGCTGCAAATGTAAGTTTTAGACCGATGTTAGTAACAATCTTTTGTGAAAAACTACGTTTTGTAGCCGTTGGTCAAATTTATAGGTAGTCTATTTTTGCATAAAACGAAGGCATTGAAGTATTTTTCACTTTTTTTGGGTTTGGGCTTTTTTTTGTTAATGACATTTGCTGGGCACCCACTTTTGGCGCAGCAGAAGATCAGCACCGAAGAATACATCAAAACTTATAAGGCTATTGCCATCGAAAAAATGCGGGAATATAAGATTCCTGCATCCATCACCCTGGCTCAGGGGATTTTAGAATCCGGAAGCGGAAACAGCAACCTGGCACGTAAAGCTAACAACCACTTTGGAATTAAGTGTCATAAAGGCTGGACAGGTCGCACTTTTTATATGGATGATGATGAGAAGAATGAATGTTTTCGTTCCTATCGAAAAGCAGAGGAATCGTATCACGATCATTCACTTTTTTTGACGCAAAGAGGCCGTTATGCTGATTTGTTTACACTCAAAATTACAGATTACAAAGGCTGGGCCAAAGGGTTGAGTAAGGCCGGATATGCCACCAATCCACGCTATCCCGAATTGCTGATTCGTATCATCGAGCGTTACGATCTGGCTGCTTATGACAAAGAGGCATTGACAGGCAAGGCAGCAAAAAGACAAAAACCGGATGCCCCCCAGGTAAAGGTTACTGACATCCCGCCAAAGTTGGGCGAATTTGCCGTGGTAAACCAATCAGATCAGGGACGCTTCATTCATGAGAACAATGGCGTAAGGTTGATTTTTGCCAAAGAAGGCGATGATATAAGTTCGCTGACGAAAGAACTTCATATGTACAGCTGGCAGTTTTATAAGTATAACGATCTGCCAAAAGGTGATGCTTTAGAGGCCGGACAGATTGTTTATGTGCAAAAGAAAAAGCGCAAATCGAAAACGCATCATTATCATGCCCTGCAAAGTGGTGAAACGCTTTGGGATGTTTCGCAGCTGTATGGAATCAAACTGAAGCGGATTTATAAAATGAATGATTGGGACGAGACGTATCGACCGGCTATTGGAACTGCTGTTAAACTTCGCTAATCAAGCCTTACAGGCAGGCAGACTGATAGAGAATGTGCTGCCTGTTTCTGTTTCACTTTTTACGGAGATGCTTCCGTTGTTGGCTTCCATAAATTCTTTACACAATACCAGGCCAAGTCCGGTGCCTTTTTCGTTCAGCGTACCATCATGCTTGTATTGTCCATCAATACTGAAGAGCTTGTCAAGGTTTTCAGTCTCGATACCGATCCCGTTATCAGTCACATGCAGTATTGTATATGCTCCATTTTGTTGGCTGCTTAGTTGAATGAGGCCCCCAATGTGTGTGAATTTAATGGCATTTGAAATCAGATTTCGCACAACAGTGGATATGGTTTGATAATCAACAAAAACACAGGTATTCTCTGGAATGTCAGTAAGTAATCGAATTTTTTTTGATTTGGCATGTTCGGCTAAAAAGCCAATATTTTCATTTACAATCTCATACAAATCCTGTTCGTGGAAATCTAATTTAAGCTGTTTTTGCTGTGAGCGGGCCCATCCCAGCAATGTTTCGAGTAACTTATAATTGTCATTTGCACTGTTGAACATTACTGCGGCAATATCTTTTTTCTCTTTATCACTGAGGTTTTCAAACTCATTTTTCAAAAGTTCTGTGAGATTTAACAGCGCACCAAAAGGATTTTTAAGATCGTGTGCGATGATGGTGAAAAACCGGTCTTTGGTGCTATTAGCGATTCTAAGTTCTTCTTCAGTTTGTTGCCTGATTTGGATTTCGGATTTCAGATTTGAGTTAGCCTCCAGAAGTTCGCGGGTTCGGGTGCTTATCTGTTTTTCCAAGGCTAATTTTTTACGTTCCAGATTACTAAGCCTCAGACGATAAAATAAAATCAATAAAAATATGAGGACAACTATGGTGGTGATACTGAACCATGTAGTTAACCAAAAGGGTGGAGCAATGATGATCTTTAGCTGTGCGGGATTTTGGTTCCAGTAATTATCGTTGTTGGAAGCAATCACTTCAATAGTAAAGGTGCCATGCCCAAGCCGGATAATATCAATGCTGTTTTTGTTTTCGAGCATTTGCCATTCTTTCTGCAATTCTCTGATGCGAAAAGCATATTGGTTTTTTTTGGCCTTGTAGAAGTTTAGTGCTGCAAATTCTAGTCTAAACGACTGATTATCATAATGTAAGTGTAATTGTTTTGTTTGGGTTATTGGAGGATCAAGGATTAGTCGTTTGTTACCGACCATCATATTGGTAAAAATCACTTCAGGAGGTGTGGTATTGTCTTTTAGTGATAAGGGATCAAAAATTGATACGCCATTTATTCCGCCAAAATACATCGTTCCATACTGGTCAACAAAGGAAGATCCATTGTTGAATTCATTGGCCTGCAGCCCGTCTTCACGCGTGTAATTGCGGAAAGATTTGTTTTCAGGATCAAAACAGCTTAAGCCTTCGTTGGTGCTTATCCATAAGCGGCCTTTAGCATCACTTTCGATGCGATACACCACATCATTTACCAGTCCATTGGAAGTGGTATAAGTAGTAAAAGTCTGGGTGGTCTCGTTAAATCGGTTCATGCCGCTTTCGGTTCCAATATAAATATCACCTGACCTGCTTTCGGTAACATAAAAAACATTGTTCGAGCTGATGCTGAAAGCATCTCTCTGGTTGTTTTTAAATGACCGGAACATCATATCATCATCTTTCATATAAGCCACTCCTCCACCAATACTTGCCAGCCAGGTGCGGCCTTTCGAATCCCGAAATATACAACTTATTCTACCTTCGGGGATCGACATTTTATTATCCGGATTATGCCGGAAATGAACGGTTGTATTGGTTTTTGTGTTGAGAAGGTTTAGACCAGATTCGGTTCCGATCCAGAGTTCATCCTCGGTTTTGAAAAGCATGCTCATAACAAAATTACCCAATAATCTGTTTCTATCATTTGGTTGAATACTGTTAAGGTATTGAATGATATCACCGTTTTTTTTGTTCACCAAAGTTAGTCCGCCATTTTCGCGGCCCACCCAAAGCAGGTTTTTGTTCTTAGTATCAGGAAGTGTGATATAGGCAACATTGAGTTCGGGATTTTTCCAGATCGCATTACCTTCTTTGTCAAAGGCATTCATTCCGCCATATCCACCAACAAATAGATTTTGATTCTTATCAACAAAGATTGTACGAATACTTCTAAAATCAAGTCCTTTGGGATGACCGGGCTGATACATTAAATGCTTAAAACCTTTGCTCACGGGGAAATAATAGCTCAAGCCATAACCATTACCACCAATCCAAACACCACCGTTCGAATCTGCAAAGATTGATTTTAAATTAGAGGAATTCACTCCAAAAGGGTTGTCAGGACCATAACGGGTGTTATAAACTATTTGGCGTTGAAGGTCAAAAACCTGAAATCCATATTCGTTAGTAGCCCAAATAGCTGTGTCGCCAACCAGAGTGAGCTGTCGGGTGAATGCCAGTTCGTGAAAAACGGGGCCATGCTGTTCGAAATTAACTTTTGATAAAAGATTTTTCTCACGATCCAGTCTAAGTACATAATCACCAAAAGTGGCAACCCAGATGTTTGACGAGTTATCTTTTAGAATGTAAAGAATTGTTCCTTTGTTTGTTGCGGCAGTAAGGTTTGACCTCACGTGATCGTAACCGATTGGTGTGAAGGTATTAGATTTGGTTTTGTAATGTATTAATCCGCCATAGTCAGTGCCAATCCAAAAGTCTTCTCCTTCCGAAAGCAAACTGTAGATATTTCCCACCTGAATTGAATCAATCATAAAGTCTTGCATATTCAAAAAGCGCATTCTTTTATCAATGAGGTCGATAATTATTATGCCTTTGTCGCTGCCGGCCAGTAACTTATTATTTTGATGATCTATTTCAATGCAAAATATTTTATCTCCAATATCAATTTCATCCTCTTCCTGAATAAAATGTTTCCAACTAAAAAACTTTTCGGTGATGGGGTTGAAGTAGGACAAGTTGTTTCCATATGTACCAATCCACAACCTGCCCGTTTCATCCTGATTGATAGCCAGAATATGATTGTTCGGAAGGCTGTTTGGATCTTCAAAATTGCGTCTGAAAACCGTAATCTCGTTGCCATCGTAACGGTTTAGTCCGTCTTTCGTCCCGAACCACATCAGGCCGTTGATATCCTGGTAGATGGCATTGACTGTTCCCTGACTTAGTCCTTCATTTTTTGAGAGGTGTTCAAAGCGATAATTTGGTTGGGCACTAACAATAACCACACTGAAACCGCTCAACAGTATAAGCAGCAAATAGCTGAAATCCCAAACGTTTCGAAATGTGGTTAACATTGTGTTTGTTTGCAAATGCTTAAAACAATGTGTTTAAAGCTTCTGCACGAAGTTAGGAAAACATTTTTTAAGAACCTTTATAAAAAGGCTACTTTTTTTTGGATTTCGTCTGTGTTTAGGATTAGAGTTCAAACTTAAGATAGCGTGCTGTATGGCTATTACTACATTTTACCACCTCTTCGGGGGTGCCCTCGCAAATGATTTGGCCTCCGGGAGCACCGCCTTCAGGGCCCATATCAATGATATGGTCAGCCACCTTGATCACTTCCATATTGTGTTCGATAATCAGCACGGTATTGCCTTTGTCAACCAGTTTATTTAAAACCTCAAGGAGCACTTTTACATCTTCAAAATGCAGACCAGTGGTGGGTTCGTCCAAAATATACAATGTTTTGCCGGTATCTTTTTTAGAAAGTTCTGAAGCCAGTTTCACGCGTTGGGCTTCTCCTCCCGAAATTGTGGTGGAAGCCTGTCCCAGATTCAGATAACCCAATCCCACCTCTTTAAGTGTTTTGATTTTGTGTACCAGTGAATGCAGATTTTCAAAAAACTCAACTGCCTTATCAATGGTCATATTCAGCACATCATTGATGGATTTTCCACGGTATCTTACTTCAAGTGTTTCGCGGTTATAGCGTTTGCCCTGGCAGGTTTCGCAGGGTACGGCAACATCCGGAAGAAAGTTCATTTCGATGATGCGAAGACCGGCACCTTTGCAGTCTTCACAGCGTCCGCCTTTTACATTAAACGAAAAGCGTCCCGGCTTGTATCCGCGAATTTTTGATTCAGGAAGCTCACCATATAGCTTACGGATGTCATCAAACACTTTGGTGTAGGTGGCCGGATTGCTTCGTGGCGTGCGGCCAATGGGCGACTGGTCAATCTCGATCACCTTATCAATATGTTCCAAACCCGAAATAGAAGTATAAGGCAGGGGTGTTTTTACAGAGCGGTAAAAATGCTTGCTCAAAATGGGATAAAGCGTTTCGTTGATCAGGCTTGATTTCCCGCTTCCGGATACCCCTGTAACGCAAATCATTTTTCCGAGCGGGAGTTTTAAATCAACATTTTTTAGGTTGTGGCCTGTTGCTCCTTTAAGTAGTAGGAACTTGTTTTTATGCCCTTCTCTTCTTTTTTGGGGTATTTCAATTCGTTTTTTGCCACTCAGATACTGGCAGGTGATGCTGCTGCAATCCATCAATTCTCCCGGCTTGCCCTGGCCAACGATTTCTCCTCCATGTACCCCGGCTCCCGGCCCGATATCAACCACATGATCAGCAGCTAAAATAGTGTCTTTGTCGTGCTCCACCACAAGCACCGAATTGCCAATATCGCGTAGCTGTTTGAGCGATTCGATCAGTCGGTGATTGTCGCGTTGATGCAGTCCGATGCTGGGTTCGTCCAGGATATAGAGCACGCCGGTAAGCTGTGAACCTATTTGGGTTGCCAGTCTGATACGCTGCGATTCTCCTCCCGAAAGGGTATTGGCAGGCCGGTTAAGATTTAGGTAGTCAATGCCCACATCCAAAAGAAAATGGATGCGTTTTTCAATTTCTCTGAGCACTTCTTTGCCGATCAAGAGTTGCTTTTCGTTCAATTTTTTTGGCAGGTTATTTACCCAATTGGCCAGTTCTCGTATGTCCATTACGGCTACCTGTGCGATGTTTTTTTCATCGATTTTAAAGTAGCGTGCCTCTTTTTTCAAGCGCGTACCTTCGCATTGCGGACAGGCCACATGATTCATAAAACTGCCTGCCCATCTTCGGATGCCCGGCGAGGCATTTTCGTTATTTTGTGCTTCAATGAAGTTTATAATCCCTTCAAAATTAAGGGTGTAGGTAGTCATCACACCCAGGTATTCTTTTTTTACATCAAAGCTTTGGTTGGCACCATAAAGGATCACATCAATGGCTTCTTCCGGTATTTCGGCAAGTGGGGTGTTCAGGTTGAAGCCATACTTGATTCCAATGGCTTCGAGCTGGTTGAAGATCCAGTTGTTTTTGTATTCGCCAATGGGAGCCAGCCCTCCTTTGCGAATGCTTTTGGAAGTGTCGGGGATGATTTTTTTTAGATCTACTTCGGCAATTTCACCAAGCCCGTTACATTTCGGACAGGCTCCATAGGGCGAGTTGAATGAAAAGGTGTTGGGCTCAGGTTCGTCATAGGAAAGTCCGGTTGTCGGGCACATCAACAAACGACTGAAATAACGCAAATCATTACTGTCCTGATCCAACACCTGTAGCAATCCTTTGCCTTGTTTGAGGGCTGTTTGAATGCTTTGTGAAAGTCGTGTCGCACTTTTTTCGTTTACCTCAATTCTGTCGATAACGATCTCAATGTCATGGGTTTTATACCGGTCGAGCTGCATACCAAAGCTGATTTCATTGATCTTTCCGTCAATTCTAACGCGCAAATAGCCTGCCTGCCTGATTTGTTCGAGCAGTTCGCGGTAATGCCCTTTTCGTGCTCTGACGACAGGAGCCAGAATATTGATTTTTTTTCCGAAATATTGCTCCTGAATCAGTTTGCTGATCTGCTCTTCGGAATAACGAACCATCTTTTCTCCGGTATTATAAGAGTATGCCTCAGATGCCCGCGCAAACAACAGCCTGAAGAAATCATATATTTCGGTAATGGTTCCAACAGTGGAACGTGGGTTACGGTTCACTGATTTCTGTTCGATAGAAATGACCGGACTTAGGCCTTTGATTTTGTCCACATCCGGGCGTTCCATATTGCCAATAAATTGTCTGGCATAAGCCGAGAAACTCTCCATATACCGTCGCTGGCCTTCGGCATAAATAGTGTCGAAAGCCAAAGATGATTTTCCGCTTCCACTCAAGCCGGTGATCACAACTAACTCATTACGAGGTATTTTTAAGTCGATATTTTTGAGGTTATGAACCCTTGCACCATAAATCTCCAGGTATTTATCCTCCGAAAAGCTGTCCTTCATGTGTTTGTTTCAAAAAAAGCAGTGCAAAGTAAAGAATTATTGTCTAAGGTAGCGTTGTTCAAGTTCGTGATGTGTGATGTTAAACGGATGCAGCGGCATTTTTATGGTGTAAAACTGGCCATTTTTTACGCGAAGCTGATTACTTCTGAGCCATGGATTGAAATATTTAAGCAGCTTATAACTGATGTTATGCTCA